>JACLAC010003045.1_pt1 | contig 35513 bp, 15 predicted proteins | sample 8027881 | NCBI WGS metagenome assembly JACLAC01 (sample SAMN15725517, study PRJNA655200) | protist metagenome | isolation source: fluorescence activated cell sorting (FACS) single amplified genomes of... | place: Spain: Blaines Bay Microbial Observatory, Mediterranean Sea | collected 2016-01-19 | reverse complement strand
CGTTCTTCTGGCGTTTCGATACCGTGATCAATACAGTTGCGCAGCATATGGGCAAACACGTGGTTCAATAACTCATGGGCCTCCTGTTTTATTCTTATCGAGTCTGAATCAAAAATGACTTTGGGAGCTTCTTTGCCTAACTGCTCGGCAATGGAGGGTAGCGAATTAACAACATCTTCTAACACCTGTGATAAGGGGGCAGACTTGGCTTTGTTAAACACTGCTTGGATGGGGGACAATGCCTTTTGTTGGTTCACCTGTGGAAATTGGCGATGCACATTTGCGATACAGCTATGAATACTGTCGATACTACGCTTGTCTAGCACTAGGCTATTTTTATCATAACTCGTACTATCGCCAAATCCCAACACGTTGTGGTAGACATTGGCATACTCGTTTAGTACGCATTCTACTCTTTTTAAACCCTCTAGCAGCTCGTCTTGTTTCCAATTCAGTACTTGATTGTTTTTTAAATGGCTGTAGGTAGACTCTGCTTCATGCACCGTATTGCTTATATGAGACAAACCAAAGGTTCGGCAGTTGCCTTTGATGGTATGCAGGTTTCTGAATAGATAGACTAGAAGCTTTTCATTTTGTTCATTGCGTGCACTTAATTTTTCGCGGCTTTGCGTAATTAAATTTCGTGTGGAGGTTTCAAAAGGTAAATACTTCCCTGTAGGTACTTTGATTATCTCGCTGACTAACTTTAACTCAAACTGCTTCTCTCTAGCTTCTTTTTCCACTTTTCTAAGTGCGGTCACGTCACGTACCGTTACCATCAATTTATTAACTACCGTTCCGCTAAGTAATGGATTCCAATCAAGTGATAAATACTTTGTGTGTTCACCCAGTGCTATTGAATATTCGTTGGCAAGTAAATGGGAATTAATATCGTAGTTCATCTCATCTTGCCCGATAATGGACCACACTGCGTCTGTTGCCTGATTAAGGGCATTGGCTTCGATAGAACTACAAGAAAATAACAATTTATCGAAAGTAACACCGACTATTACATTTGTCTCGAAGATAGACTCCAAATAACTGGAATACTCATGGTGAATAGTGCCGTCGGGTTCGATAGTAAATAAGCCTTGACGCATGTTGCCAAGCATGCTTTGAATGTCTTCATTTTTCTGTCTTAACTCCGTAGTGCGTTCAGTTACTTTTTGTTCGAGGGTACGATTTAGCTCTTGCATCGCTTCACGTTTGTGTTTTTGGACCAATACATAGCGAACGCATAAACCCATAACAATTAAAGCATAAAGGGCATAAGCCCACCAGGTTTTCCATGGCGGGGGATGTTGGATGACGGTAATAGAACGCCCTTGTTGGTTCCATAATCCATCGTTATTGGAACCACGAACTGTAAAGGTATAGACACCTGAATTTAAGTTTGTATATGTGGCCGAGTTCATGTTCTGTGCATCAATCCATTTGTCATCAAAGCCAGACATACGAAAGGCATATTGATTTCTCTCTGGGTTTCTAAAATTTAATGCGGCAAAGTCAAAAGAAACCATAGACTGGGTATAGTTCAGTTCTATCGTATCGGTTAGTCGAATGTCTTTTTCTAACAAGCCATCTTCTGCACCGATTGTCACCGGTTTGTTAAAAAGTGACAGGCCGGTGATAAATAAAGGGGGGACATAAGCGTTGGGTGCTAATCGCTCCGGTTTAAAGCGGGTTATCCCCTGGGTACTGCCCACATATAGTTCACCCTCCGCGGTTAAATAGGTGGCGGGGCGATGCATAACGTGCCCTGCCAAGCCATTAAATCGTGTGTATGTATGAAAGGTTTCCTTGTCGATATCAAAGCGTGTTAAGCCTTTTTTTGTATTGAGCCATAGAAACCCGCTTTTATCCTCCGAGATACCGGTAATCGAGTCACTTTCTAAACCATTACCTTTATAATAGTTTTTAAACGTTCCTTTTTCCCGATCCATTCGGCTAAAACCGGCGTCGGTACCTATCCATAAAATACCCCGTGAATCCTCCATTATCGCCGCCACAGCGTTGTGGGCAATGCTGCTATCATCCCCTTCAATATCCTCAAAGCGGGTAAAGCTCTCGGTATCGGTGTTAAATCGATTAAGCCCTTGTAAAGTGGCCACCCAGATCACGCCTTGGCGGTCTTCATAGATGTCACGCAGATAGATGCCACTCAAGGCACTGGGAGTATTCACATCTGGCGGGAAGTGGGTATACGTTTGGGTGGCTAGATGATAACGATCCAGACTGTCATTTTGTGTGCCGATCCAAAGGTAGCCTTTACTGTCGGCGAGTAAAGACCAGATATGAACACTGGCAATGCTGTCTTTGTTAGGGTCGGGCATAAAACGTTCAAAGGTTTGTGTTTCGGGTTGATAGCGATTTAAGCCGCCTCCCCAGGTACCGAACCAGTGATTGCCCTCGGCATCCACCGCGATAGATAATATCGCATTCGACCCGATACTTCCTGGATTATCCTCATGATGAACAAAGTGAGTGAAGTCGCCTGTTTTGGGGTCGAATAGATTCAGCCCGCCTTCGGAACCGACCCATATTTTGTCATCCATAGCTGGGTGAATGATATTAATGGTATTGTTAAGTAGTGAGTTTTCATCATTGGGGATGTTACGGTAAACGGAAAACTCCGAGGATGCACGGTTGATATAGTCAACCCCTTGTGGAAACAAGCCAATCCAAATATCGCCGGCTTTGTCTTGAAACACCTTACGAAGTTGGTTACTTTGAATGCTTTCTGGGTCAAAAGGGTTATTTTGATAACGCGTAAAACTATCGCTTTCTCGATTATAAACATTCAAGCCATTGCTGTTGGTGGATGCCCACAGTTGATTGTCGTTGTCGATCAGTAAGCGGTCGACTCTCATACTGCTTAGGCTATGGTGTTTATCTTTTTCCGGTACATAGTGTTTCAGGTGTTTTTGATGGTCATCGTAGCGGAATAAGCCATCATCGGTGCCTATCCAAAAGATGCCATCGTGATCCTGTACTATATCGTTAATGATACTTTTTACCATAATTTGGTATAACGGATCGTCCAATTCAAGGCGTGTAAAGCTCTTGGTATCATAGTGGTAGATATTCAGGCCGCCATATTTGGTGCCTACCCACAGGCGTCCCTGTTGGTCTTCAAACATGAGCATAATATAGTTGGCACTGATGGTTTTGGGCTTATCTGCTTGATGGGTATAGTGATAAAAATGCTCCTGTTCCGGCATGTAAAGTGCTAGGCCACCTTCTGTGGCTACCCATAAGTTGTCTCGGCTATCGAGGAATAATCGCCGTATGATGTTGGTGGCAAGACTATTGGGGTCACCTTTTATATGGACGAACTTTTTAAACGTTTTGCTTGCCCGGTCAAAGCGAGATAAACCGTGGGAAGTACCAAACCATAAATAACCCGAGGCGTCCTCGATGATATCCCATACGTAGCTATGGCTGATGCTGTTAGGGTCTTGTGAGTCGTCGATAAAGACTTCATAGCGATGTCCGTCATAGCGAAGGGCGCCATTGTCTCCGCCAAACCAGAGGAAGCCCTGGCGGTCTTGATAGATACAATTGATGGAACCTGCTGATGGTCCTTCGTTGCCGGTTAGTAAGTGCTCAAACCGGTAGCGAGAAGCGGCATGAGATTGCGTGCAAACGAAAAGGCAAAGGAGTAGGTATAGGATAAGCTTTCGCCAATGGATAGGCCAATAGCTTGCTGTATACATAAACCTATTGCCTCTTGCTAGTTTGGACGACAGTCATTTCGTGATGGTGCTTATATAAGGATAGTAAACTGTGGCTTTTTACGGATAGGAGGTGTTGGCTAATATGATTCGAAAAGGTATTTTTAATTACTGTATGGCATAAGCATGGGGGGGCTAGCAAAACAAAGTCGCCCCCTCGATCCGAGTCGATGAACCGACGCTTTCAATGGTGGCGACCTTACGTAACTGTTGTAAGCGATCAGGCGTAAGTGATTGTAACGCCTGCCACTGGCCCTTAAATTCGTCAAGCTCTGTAATAAGTTGCAGAATATCCTGGTCAACGACGATTCTTGGTTCTCTCATAAACACGTCATATCCGATTCTACCCGATTCTACCCGATTCTACCCGATTCTACCCGATGATGGATGCCAGTGATTTTGTGTTTGTTTGGGGGAGATGTACCGATTATTGCGAGGCTTGGTTTGTTTTTTTGGAGGGGCTTGGAAGTGAAAGTGCTGAGGCAGGAAGGGTGACCATTGCGAGGAGGACCTCGCAATGGTGCAACTAAGTGAGGATTACTCCCCAATCATCAAATAGCCCACCGTTTCGGTATAAGTATTACCATTGTTCTTAAACGAATTCTGCGGCATCAAGCTAACCGAGAAGTTACCACTACTACGTTTGGTTCGCGTCGCCAAGGTAACAGCACTGCTGTTCGTTTGTGTTTGAGTAAACACCCGAAAATCTTGCAGCGATGTAGTAATAGCCGTGAAGTTGGGTGAACCATCCATAGTAGTACTAATAGCTTCTGTTCCCACGGTAACCGTCTGGCCATTGTTAAGCGTATAGGTACCGGCTTCTATGACCAAATAGTGCACTTGCTCGTTAACATGGGCGCCATCGTCATAGTCAAATTCCTGTACGGCTAAACGAAAAGAAGCATAGTCGTTTGCTAGTGATACGGTGGGGGTCACTAAGTCTGCGCCATTGTAGCTGGTAATCGTGGTAAAAATAACAGGGTTAGTGTAATTACCATGAATGCTGATATCTTTCCCGTTAGCGTTAACCGCATTCACCACACCTACTTCACCAAAGGCGGCCAATGCACTGCTTTCAAAGTTATCCAGCATTAACATATCCACTTTTTCACCCAGTTTGTGCACCGTTTCGCCATTGGTATTGTCTTCATGAAACTTCGCTTGCAGTACGCCATTGTTGTCGCGCATACGAAGCACACCCGAGTCAATTCCGGCATAACTCGACACATTGCTCAACACGATGGCATCGGCACAGTTGCTACAGCCGCCCAGTACGTCTTTCCAAGCATCCGTCACGCCACTGGTGGTCTCATTGCGCAAACCGCTGGTGTCCCCGATAAGCATGTAGCCTGTATTGGCGGTATACGTTTGGTCATTATTGCGAAGCGACTCTTGTACCATCAGGCTAATGGCGAAGTCACTGGCGTTCTTTTTACTGCGTGTGGCCAGTGTGGTGTTGTGTGATGTGGATTGGATTTGCGTGAACAGCTTGTAGTTGTCCAAGTCGGTGTTGATGGCGGTAAAATTGGGGAAGCCGTCCATCGTTGTGCTGATGGTTTGTGCGCTGACTACTACCTGCTGAGCATTATCCAAAAGATAGGTGCCCGCTTCCATGACTAGGTAATGGATTTGTTCATCGGTGTGCGTGAAGTCATCGAAGTCAAACTCTTGCACCGCAATGGTAAAGGCGTCGGCCGTGATATTCGACAGTTTAATCGTAGCGGGGTCACCGCCATTGTAAGTGCTAATGCTGGCAAAGATGACCGGGTTGGTATAGCTTCGGTTCAACTGGACGATGGTATTCGAAGACGACACAGTATTTAAGGTACCGGCTTCGCCATAAGCGGCCAGTGCACTGTTACTGAACTCTTTTAAAGACAACAAATCGACCGTCTCGGCACTGTCGTGGTCTGTTTCGTCGTTTTTGGAGGTCTCTTCTTGGTAGCGAACATAACAGGTGCTGTCGATTTGTGTCATACGTAATACACCCGAGTCTGCCCCTTCATAGCTGGATATATTGCCGATAAACTGTGAAGCCGCACAGTCTGAGCTGGCAGGGGTAGTGGCTTTCCAGTTGTGGCTCACATTCTGCGTACTACCGGTGGCTAATGGATGGCGCTGCCAATCAAAGGTGACCAGAGTAGGACGGTGGTCGGATTGGTCTTGGTCGTCGACTTCTACTCGTGATACTGGTGTTAAGCTGAACTGGCTGTTACCCCGGTAGGCGACCACGTCTAAATTACACTTGGCATAGTCGGTCATCGCGTAGTCATCGGGATAGGTATCCGTAATGGTGGGGTCGAGCGCATGCGTTATATCCATACACGCGAAAGAAATGCCCGTTGCGTCCACCAATTCTTGTATCCAGGTATCGCGAACCTTTCGATTAACAAAGGGGTTGGTTTCGATGGTGGAGTTCCAGTCGCCAGCAATCAAAATAGGGCGATCTTTGGAGTAGGTGTTAATGTAATTGGCCAGTTGTGCCATATTCGCGCTATTGGTACCGTACTGTTTACCGGTATTTTGGTGCAGGTTATATACATCTAGTTCAAAATCGTTGTCGATGACCATTCTAGCACGTGTAAAGCCTTTTCTTGCCACACAGTCGGGGCTGAAGTACTCGCCGATAATGGTTTGCCAAAGGGTGCCGTAACACTTTTCAAAACGTACACGCGCGGAGGTGGTGTTATCAAAGGGAAACTTGGAGAGTGTGGCCAGGCCGTCTCCCAAAGAGAGCGAGCCGCCATCGTAATGATCCGTGCGGTAGGGGTAACTGGTTTGGGTAATGTTTTCGAGCAATAGATCATGCTTTACCCAGTCTTCCTGCAAGGCGACGATGTCCGGTTGCCAGTCGTTTTCGATCCAGGTGCCTACTTGTCGGGTTTCGTTGTTGCTAATGCCATCCAAAGCGTCGGGGAAGCCACGCATATTGTAGGTAAGGATGTTGAAACTGCCGCTTTGAGCCGACGCCTGGGTGCTGGTGGTTAGGGTGTAGCTCTGGGAATAAGAGCTGTGGGTGCCCACATCGGAGACTTGCTCATAAAACTCGTAGTATTTGGCGGTTTCTTCGATATAGTCGACAATCTCCCCCACTTCGGTAGTGGCGGCATCGAACCACACTTCAATATCTTTCCCCACATCCTCAATATCGTCGGCGACTTCTTCGACACCGCCGGAAATTTCATTGGCCGTATTGATGGTCTCTTGGGCGATGGCATCGGCAGCGGCATGGGCCGCGCTGGAAAAGGCGTCTTTGGTGTCATCGACAAATTTCTTGAAGCTGCCAAACAGGCCTGCATGGGTGGCCGTTAAGGGGGCACAGGTGAGCAGGGCCAGAGCGGTGACTTGGGCGATGTGTTTGGGGAGTAGTTTGGTCTTCATGGTCGTGTGAATCTCGTCGTTTTAAGTCGTTATGCTATAAAGACGAGTTCACTTTATGAAACGTCACTCTAAAAGTGAAATTTTTTGTAACTTTTTTCAATTTGCCTGTAGGCCCCGTGGTTATTGGGGGGGGGCTATACTTTGGTCAAACGCTCTGCCGAACAGGCCTTGGCAGCCCTATTGGGTGTGAGCCCTGGTGAAAATCCCTGGTCTTAAAGTCCGACAGTATTGCTATTGATGCCATTCCCACTACAGACACTGCTACAATTGCCCTTCACTGTAATAGCAACGTAGGGGGTTCGATGTACACTATTTTAAACAGCGTAGCGACAGCCTTGGTGGACTATGCCACTACCAAAGGGCTCACCATGGAAGAGGTCACCGAAGTGTCGGGGATTGCTCGACGTGACTTGATCAACCCGGATGCACGCGTGTCCCACGAGGGCGTGCCGATGCTGGCTAAAATGCTGTTAGAACGTTTTCCAGGCGAGCCTTTACCCATAAAACTTGCAGGGATGGCGCCTCCCAGTGTTTTCGGCCCCATTACCTATGGGATGCAGTATGCCAGCCGGTTCTACGACTGTTTACAGCGCTTCCGGCGTTATAGCATGATCTTATCCGAAGGGCTCAACGTCGATATTCTGGAACAAACCGAGCAAGTTTGCTTGACGTGCCATCACCCGATGGACACCCTGGATGGTGGCTTTATGGCGGAATTTGGCTTCTCGTTGGCGCATCGGATTCTTAACGAGCAATTACCCGAGCACTTGAAGATTAAGCGGGTGGAATTCTCGCACTCACCGCTTTTTGAGCTAGAACATTACAAGGCATTTTTTAATTGTCCGGTGGAGTTTGAAGCCCCCAAAAATGCGTTGATATTTGACCCCGAGAGTATGGATATCCCGCCAGCACAAGTGGATAAAGAAGCCTTTAATTACGCCGAGCACTATTTGCAAAGCATGGCAGAGCGGGTCAATAGTATTCCCGCCAATGAGTCATTAGCGAAGGTAAAGCAAGCGATTGCCATGAATGCTGCCAATGGTGAATACCACGGTAAAGTGGTAGCGCAAAGCATGAATATGAGTTTGCGCAATCTGCAACGGCAATTGGAGCCTTTCCATGTATCATTAAAGGATTTAATTGACGAGCATCGCTATGAGAATGCTCGGCGTTTGGTGGTGGATAAGCGCTTGAGCGAGGAAGATGTAGCGGCGGTGCTGGGGTATTCGGAAGGGCGAGCTTTTCGCCGAGCGTTTAAGCGTTGGTCGGATATGACGCCCGTACAGTATCGGCGTGCTAATGCACTCATGTAGCCCCAGCAGATAAAGTGATACTTAGTTAGCGAATTTATGATGATGGCCCTCGTCATCTAAACAATAGCTAACGGGAGTAAACACTATGTCAAACACAGTAACTAGTACTGAAACGATTGATTCCAATTTAGTCTTGGACTTCGATTTCGACTTGGATAGCGATACCATTGGGTTTTTTACATATGGGGCCGATACCATCGACTTGCAGGACTTAGGCTTTACCGATATTTCTGATCTAGGTGTTCGTGTTTTGATCAGTAATTTGATGGCCAATCTGTTGGATGCCTGTCCTTTTCTCGGTTTAAGCAAAGATAAGATAGTTTTAATCGGGGGAAGGGATGAAAACTCTGTCAAAGTTTCGAGCTTTGACAGAGTTTTGGTGCTTATCAGGAAGGGATTAAACTAAGGTGAGCTAACGATACGTCATCAATTACAATAAATCTCCATAGCATCATTCACCCCACACAACTTGCCATCATCACCGGCAGAGATCTGATTAAGCGTCCCTTCAACTTGTATCCACTGTTGACCATTCCAGAAAAATACCTGGTCGTTGGTATTCACCCCCCAAACATTGTAAGCATTGCCTACCGATACTTGTTTTAAAGTACCCGGCATAGATGTCCAGCCACTGCCATTCCATTGATAGACGGCATTATTGCTGTTGACTCCCCAAACCGTGCCATCACTACCGACAGATACGGATTTCAGTTTACCCGAGACCTTGGTAAAACCCGCCCCATTCCAGTAATACACGTTGTCGTCATCATTCACTCCCCAAACGTCGTTGGCATTGCCTACGGATATGTGCTTTAAAGCACCAGAGACGGGTACCCAGTTATTACTGCCTCGGTAGAAAATTGCATCATTTGAGTTAATGCCCCAAACGGTGCCATCGCTAGCGGCAGAGATTTTGACTAAGTCGCCAGAAATTTGCTGCCAAGCACTACCATTCCAGTTATAGATAACATCATTAGAGTTTAATCCCCAAATGGTATTGTCATCACCCACAGAGACTTGCGTTAAATCCCCCGATAATCTCGTCAAATCCTTTAGTGTACCGACGGCAAGATAAGCGACGGTGCCAGTATGCGTGTTGTCAGAATTAATCGAGTCCGCTTCCTGCACCATTAGCTCAACGTCGAAGCTGGCATGATACTTATTTTGAATGCGCACGCCAGTGGTAGTGCTGGTCACATCTTGCACTTGAGCGACTAAGGCGTAATCATCGAAACTGGTGGTAAAACTGATTTGGGTGAAGTCTTTGGTGGGGCTACTCGCGTTGCTTTTCGTGGTGCTAATCGTGTTGGTGCCTACCACAATATGGGTATTGCCCAAATCATAAGTGCCAGCCTCTATGACCAAGTAATGTACGGTGTCATCATGGCTGCGAATACCGTCTAAATAATCAAATTCTGCTATTCGTAAGTCAAAGTTATTCACTTGTACATCACTCACTTCCACCAATGCGGGCGCTCCGTCATTAAACGTGACCGCTTGGGTAAATACCACAGGGTTGGTATAGGTGTTGGTTAAATGAATGGTTTGCGTAATATGATCGACACTTACAGAGCCGCTTTCGGCGGTGATGCCGGCATCGTCGAAATAGTCGGTGGAGACATTGATGATATCCACGGTTTCATTGGCATGGTTGGTTTCATTGTCTCTGGAGGCTTCTTCCTGGAACTTGATTTGGCAATTAGCGTTCATACGCAGTGCGCCAGGATCTATGCCAACGGTGGTAATGGTTTGCGCTAAAAGAATATGCCCGTCACTGGTATCGCAAGTGCTGTTGATATTTGTCCAACTCTCATCGACTTGCGTTACTTGTTCTGCGGCAAAGTTGCGCTGCCAGTCAAAGGTGACTCTAATGGGAGCATGGTCCGACTGCCCGCCATCGTCTAACTGGATACGTTGCGTGGGGGTTAAGGTGAATACGCTATTGCCACGATAAGCGACGACGTCATTATTGCAGTTCTTATATAGGGTTTCAGGGTCATAGTCTTCGTCTTCGTGCTGGTCGACATCCTCACAGGCAAACGAAATACCGGTGGCGGCGATCAGGTTAGCAATCCATTGATCACGTTTGGCTAGCTCCACATTGGAATTCCAGTCACCGGCAATAATTAAGGGGCGGTCTATCGAGTGTTCCAGAATATACGCGGCCAGTTGTTCCATATTGGGGCCGTTGGTGTCGGCAAAACTGCCCGTATTCTGGTGAAGGTTGTAGACATCTAATTCAAACTCATTATCGATCACCATACGGGTAAAGCTAAAGCCTTTATCGGCTTCACAATCGGGGCTAAAGTAGCCTGCGGTTAGTACTTGCCAGATGCTACCGTAACATTTGTCGAATGCTTCTCGGTCGGCGGTGCGCTTATCGAAAGGGAATTTGGCGATGGTGAGCAGGCCATCACCCATCGAGGTTTTGGTGCCCGCATAATGGTTGGTTCGGTAAGGGTACTGTGTGGTCGAGAGGTTCTCGATCACTAAATCATGCTTGACCCAGTTTTCCTGTAAAGCCACGATATCCGCATCGTATTGGTTGAGGAAAGTCCCCACTTGCTGCGATTGGCTGTCGCTTATCCCATCCAGGACATCCGGAAAGCCTCGGATATTGTAAGTGACGATGTTGAAATTACCACTATTGGCCGATACCTCGGTAGAAGGCACCAAAGTGTAGCTGGCCGAGTTGGAGCCAAAGGTACCCGAGGCATAGATTTGCGCGATAAATGCTGTGTAGTCGTTGATCTCGCCAGCATAGTTCACCAAATCGTCTTCGCTCAGCTCATTGGCGGCGGCTAAGAAGTCAATTGCGTCGTCGATGGTGGAGGCCACATCATCTACGGTGTTGGAGACATCATTCACGGCCCCTTTCACCGCTTTGCTGATTTTGGAGAAGATATCAGCATGGGCCATCTGTAAAGGTAGGCAGGTTAAGCTGGCCGTGGTGATGGCGGTAAGGAGAAGTTTGTTCAATGTGGTGTTTTGCATGATTTTCATACAGTAGCTCTCAAATCAAAGGCGAATAATCTTAGTTCTGTTAGCTATAACGAGTTGACCGGCACAAACGTCACTAAAAAAGTGAAATTTTTTGTAACTTTTTTAAAAACGCCCAGGGAGCGATCAAAACAAAAGACACTATGCCAAAGTTTCTTCAATCCACCCACCGATATTTCTCTCATTGTGATTGAACTCGACACCTAGCAACACGACCTGTTTCTCTAAATCTTGATACTTTTGTGTATAGTGTTTGTCTTTTATCTGCTGCAAAGCTTCTTCCTTGGTGCCTTTAAGCTTAAATTCAATGACGTAAACCCTGGCAGCGGTTTGTATCACGCAGTCGATTCGGCCTATGTTAGTGGTGACTTCCGCCTCAACGTTAAAGCCTAATAACTTGAAAATAACAAAAAGTAAAGATTGGTAGTACTTCTCTTGTTTGAGTGTAATCGTGTAGGGAACACCGGCGAAAAAATAGCGTAATTTTGTGAAGAAAGCATCAAGCTGGTAGTGATTAAGTGCTTCAGATAGTTCTGTGATATGAGGGCGTGCTTGGCCACTTTCTGTATTAGAGTAGTCGGTTAAAATCGTTCGGCAAAAAGATTGTTCCACTTCTTTATTAGGAAAACCTAACTCATACAACCCATTCTGATAGTCTTTAATCGTTAGGTAACCCGTTTGTAGCAATATAGCGGAGATACCCATTTTTTCGGGTTCAGTCGAGTCAAAAATACCCTCATCCACTTTCTGTTGAGCAACCGAAGCCAAGTTGTATTCACCTGCTTTTAAGCGGTTAATTAAAAATGTAGGGGTTCCCGTTTGGAACCAGTAATTTCGGAACTTGTTATAATCTAGCAATGACAAAATGGAATGGGGGTTGTATACACTGTCATCTTCTTCGCCAGGGGCTTCGTCATTAAAGCGATAGCCGTTGTACCATTTTGCGATCTCTTTGGTGGTTTGTTCAAGGCTCATGTTATGTTTATTGGCAAGCTCGGTGATGCGCGCTGGAAAGTACTTCAACAATTCCTCTTTGGTGTAGCCGCAAAGGGCGGCGTAGCGCACGTCTGTACTGATATCACGCGGGTTATTCATATTCGAAAAGACGCTCAACTTCGCAAGCTTAGATACCCCGGTAATAAATACAAACCTCAAGTGCTTATCCAAGGATTTAACCATGGCGTAAAAAGCATTCATGGTGTCTTTTACATCAGTGAGTTTATCGGTTTCCAAGGTGCTAAGAATTGGTCTGTCGTACTCATCGACAAGCAGAACCACTCGTTTACTTGTTTGTTCGTGAAGTTTAGTGACTAACTCGTAAAACTGTTTTTCAAAGCGTGTGTTGGTGATCTCGATCTGATACTTTTGTGCCAGTGCGTTGACTCTGTCGGAAATAAACTCTCGAAAGCTGTTGGCATCAATGACTTCTTCAGCGGTAAACTCCAGGGTGATGACTGGGTGTGGCTCGAAGGCATAGTCTGTGTTAGTGATCACTAAGTCTTTAAATAGATCTTTCTCCCCTCTAAACAGAGATTCCAAGGTGGAGACCAGAAGGGATTTACCAAAACGCCTAGGACGGGACAGAAAGTACCACTTCCCTTGTGTGATCATGTTATAGATGAGCGCTGTTTTGTCGACATACACGTAGTTATCTTCAATGATTTCAGAGAAAGTTTGTATCCCGATAGGGTATTTCATCATCTGGTTTGCCTAGGTGCTCTGCTTTTTCGTTGAGATAGAGAATGTTGGGATGAGTATATCATTGACCACTCCAGAGGGACTTAAAAAAATGAAGTGCACCAATATGGTGCTCTACTAGGCGGGGCAAATACGAATAGGACTGAGCGATCCGGTTCATTGGTTACTTACCAAGCAAGCTCAAAGCGAATCCCTATTAACGGAAAGCTCCCCCCTTCCCCTTCCGCCAGTGTCCCTGTCACAGGGTTAAATTCAAAGGTATCCGTATTGGTTGCGCCGTAAACATTCAATACATCCAAAAACGCAATCAAATCCAGCTCTCCCACCGGGCGACGATAATCGACGCGGACATTAAGCGTGTGAAAAGCTTCCCAACGCTGGGTGTTATTGCTAATAAACTCCTGGGAAAACCGCAGTGGCCCGCCCTGCGCGGCCAACACATCGTCGTGCACGATAAACTCATCTCGCGGTCGCCCGGTGGCATATTTCCACCGAAACCCAAACTGCCAGCGCTGGTTTATTTCCCAACGGCCACCCACGCTTAGTAAGTGCTCGTGGTTAAAGTCGGCCGCGTATTCACCATTACCATCATTGTCATCTAAAGAGGCATTGTTGTAAGAATATACGGCATTGGCCGACCAACCGTGAGCAAACTGTTTGTTAGCCACAATGTCGACACCGAAAGACTCGCCCTCGCCGTTATTGCTCGTTCGCCCCGTCACTCTGTCGGTATCTGTAAGCAAATTACTGAGCTGTTGATAATATAACTCGACTAACACGTTCCAGTGTTGGCTGATGTTTCGATCAACCCCAAAGCTAAGGTGATCGATACGCTCACTTTCCAGATTGAAGTTATCGGGATCACGGGCACGCTCTAAAAAACGGGGCGGCTGATAAAAAGTACCTGCCGTGGCAGCAAACCGTGTGGTAGGAGAGTATTTATAATTGAGTGCTAAGCGGGGGGACACATCGTTTTGCTCTGAGAACCCATCGTGTTCGTAGCGCAGACCGGAGCGCAGATCCCAGTCGCCAAAGTTAAACACTTGCTCAGCAAAGGCCGCGTACTGTAACTCGCTCTGCACGAATTGCGCATTGGTGTCTTGTGGGGTGAGGACAATAAAGCGTTGGGCGGGATCGACTTGAAAGTCCCCCCCGTCAAAGGTATAGCGAATCCAGTCGCCCGATAATTGTGTTTCCAGAGCCAAGTCCAACTGGGCGATGCGAAAGCCCGTTGAAAACTCCCCCCAAGCGTTAGTCGTCGACAGGTCACTGCGCCAGCCAAACTCGGCTTCGTCTTCGGTGATAGCGAAAATATCCTCTCTCACCGGGACTTGATCTTCCTGCAGTAATTCGGGTGTGGTGTTAGGGAAGGCTTCGCCTTGGTGGCTGGCTTTTTCCGTGTCACGCCAATAAAAACGGTTTTCCCACTGCCATTGCCACTCATGGCCGAATTGTCGGAACCAGCTTAGCCCGAACAAGGTGCTATCTTGCTCGGTATTAATCAGTGCCCGATTCTCAAAATCTTCCGACTCCAGTACATTGGCTACCGTGCGCTCAAAGGTTTCGGGGGTGTATAAAAAGAGCAACTCGACTTGATTGCTCGGGTTGACTTTGGTGTGCGTTTTTACAATAAAGTCGGTTAATACGGGAGTGCCAATATCGTTTTGGCCAATCGCGTCGAATAAACGACCAAAATCAAACCGACGTGCCGTAACGATGAGTGAGGTGTCTTGGTGCACACCGCTGGGGCCGTCGTATACCAGCTCGGTGCCGGTCGGGTCAAGCCGCACACTGGCCGACGGGCTGGGGTTGCCTTTGGCCACATCCAGTTTTAGCAACGAACCGTTTCGCCCGCCGTAAGCGGCGCTCCACCCACCGGGGGAGAACTCTGCCCCCTCGATTAGATTGGGAGCAAAGATAGAAAAACGACCACCACCGTTAATGTCGTCCTGTTCACCGAGGGATTGATCGAAATGTACTACTCGGTCGTAGGGAAAACCATCGACCAAGATCAGGTTATCCCTTGGGCCGCGTCCTCTCACGGTAAAACTGGCGAAAGCGCCCGTGGAGACCAGCCCCGGCAAGCCATCCAGTGCGCGAAGAACATCTGCGCCACTGCCGGTGGCGGTGCGCAGGTGCTCACGGTCGAGGTAGGCGCCGCTCACGGCACCGAAGGGGTCTTTTTTGACCCCTTCGGCAATGGTAACGACCTCTTCATCGAACCCTGCACGGGCTTGTAAGGGGAGGGTGAACTCGACCGGAATGGTTTTATCTCGAACCACACGAACACTGGGTTCTACGACATTGGTGTAGCCTTCTAGGTGGGTAGAAATCCGGTATAAATCTATATCCAGGTCGTTGATCAAGGCTATACCGTTTTTATCGGTGGTGATCTGGTGCTCTTGGCCATTGCGTGACGTTAGGCGGATAGTGGTATTGGCTAAGGGGCGGTTGTCTGTCGTGTTAACCGTAATATAAATGTTACCGGTGATATCGGCGTTGGCCGTGTTTGACATAAGCAGCGTTAGTGCAAGGGCTGCTAGTGGGGGCCGAAGAGCGAGCATGGCGGGTCTCTTTGTTTATGGTCGGTAGTGGGGTTAATGTTCTTCTTTGTTATACGGATGATGTGGGTTTTTGGATTACCTTTTGTTTCAACCGGCACATGCCATAATCGAGCTACAATGATACAGACTTAGGTCAACTTCCATCCACCCCTCTTTTAAGGTGATGCAGTGACAACGATATTGACATGTTCCACCATCATGTATCGATATGTATTTGTTGCACTTTGGGCAGCCATACTTGTGCTCGCTCTAGTCGCTACCAACAGCTTGGCGCAAACACCTGTCGAGTCACAGCAATACTCCTTTACCCAACCCGCTCAACCCATGACAAAGGCGTTATTGGCTTGGTCACGCTTAACCGGTATCCACTACGTGGCCGCCATCGAACTCATTCAAAACCTGCAAGCCCCAGCACTCAAAGGCAAAATGCCTGCCGAACAGGCCTTGGCAGTCCTATTGGCGAATACGGATTTACGCTATTTAAAACAGGGAGAGGTCTACTTAATTATTGCTCAAACTAAAATCGCGAAGGCTACCCCAGCACCAGAACCTGTGCCAGAAGAGGTGGTCGTGGTGATCGCCAGTCGCGCCGCCAACCGTACCGCCGTGTTCGAAAAACGCCACAGCGAACAGATCATGGACGTGCTGGCCAGCGATGATGTGGGCGACTTGCCCGATTTAAACGTGGCCGACGCCTTTCGCCGTATTGCGGGGGTGAACACCGAAAACGAAAGTGATGAAGGTCGCTTTGTGCGTATACGTGGGATTGATGGTGGATTTAATCTGGTCACTATTGATGGGATGACCATTGCCACCACCGACGTACTAGCCCGCATTGTTCACTTGGAGAGCATCCCGATTACCGGTATTCATTCCCTCCAGGTGATTAAAACTCAAAGCGCCGACCTAGATGGCAATAGCTTAGGGGGCACCTTAAACATCCAAACACTTAGCGCGTACGATCGTGTGGTGAACCAGGGGGAGCCCTTTTTTCTAGTGGACGGCATTGCGTCAAAATTCTCGTTGAAGGATGTGCCCGACAATGACGATAGCCTTGGCGGCAAAGTCAGTGTTAGTTATGCTGATATCTTTGGGTCGCAGGATCAGCTAGGGGTGCTGGTGAATGCCACCTACGATGAAAAAAACCGAGATGAACATCGATGGACGCCAGGGTATCGTTTTTTGCCAGAGCCGGTGAACGGGCAGGAAGCGTTTCGACAACGTTTTCAAACCACAGGGACTAGCAATATCTGGGTGCGTAAAGGGCTCGGTGTAAAGTTCGAGTATCGTCCAAGTGATAACATCTCCGCCTTTCTTAATAACTACCATTACACTCGCACGGAGCGGCAAGAGAACGCGAGTTGGCGAATTAACAACCGAGCCAGAGAAGGGATTAATGTTAACGAACAAGGCGGCGGTGCTGCTCAAAGAGGCGAGGGCGAGCTAACGTATAGTAACACACCCACCAAACGCGTGACCCGTGGTGCCCACTTTCATTTGGAAGTGGATTGGGGCGAGCAGCATCGTTTAGATTTTGATGTCGCCACCAGCCAAGGCCTGCTTAACTCGCAAGATCGACGGTTTGTTTGGTCGACGCCAAACACCGAGGCTCTGGGGTATCGTTATGAAGATGCCCGTTCTTTTGTGCCATGGCAAACCAACGACCCGGTGTTTGCTGCCAACCCAGAAAACTATGCCTTTAATCGGTTTGAAGACCAAGTGAGACGCAGTGATGAGAAAATCACAGAGTTAAAATTAGATCACTACTACAACACGGCTTACGATACTTTAGGTTGGGGGCTTAAGAGTGGTGTGAAATTCAGAAGGCTCACGCGTCAGTTAGATGCTTCTCGGGAGCTGGCGCGTTGGCAAGGGGCTGAGCCACTGCGTTTAAATACCTTTGCATCCGAGGCAAGTTATATACCCCCCAACTTTTTTATGCCCATGCCGGTGGTCGATCGATCGAGCTTTTCCGCTTTTTTTAATGATCAGAGCCCAATGTTTAGCGGTAATGCTATGCAAACCGAATTGGACGGGCGGCGACAAGATTTTGATTATATGGAACGTGGTAATAGTGCTTATGTTCAAACACGTTATGGTTTTGATAATGGTTTAAGTTTGACTGCCGGTATACGGTATGAGCATACCGCCTATGACAGCCAAGCGTTTCTGCATGATATTAATACCAATGCCTTAACGCCTAACACATTGGAAAATGAGTATGATGTGTTTTTACCGTCGTTTAATGCAGATTACTGGCTGAATGATCGATTAAGGCTGCAGTTGGCTTTTAGCCGATCCCTTGGGCGCCAGCCGATATCCAATGTGACGGCCGTCGCTTCACGAAGAACGCAGGGTGGCGTGACACAGATATCGCGTAGTAATGCTGATCTCGCTCCTTTACAGATCAATAAATCGGACGTTTCCCTGTCGTACTATCCCGATCAGGACAGTTTAGTCTCCTTGGCGTTGTTTTATAATCGCGCGAAGAATTTTGCTAGCCGTGCACAGCAGGAAACCCTAGATAATGGGGTAAGCACTGTCGTGCAGCAAGCAGAAAATAACGGCAGTGGTAACATTGCAGGGGCAGAGCTTAGCGTGATTAAAAATCATTTGGATTTCTTGCCCGCGTATTTTCCGCAATGGGTGCAGGATTTTGGTCTTTCGGCCAATGCTACATGGTTAGACGGAAAGCTTAGGGCCGAAGGGTTAGGGGGGCAAGACATTGTCTACGACCCCTTACCCCAGCAGGCGCGGCTTACCGCCAATATGGTGTTGTTTTACAGTTTTCCTAAGGGTAACGGTGAAGCGGGCATTGGTTACAACTATACCGGTACTTATCCGGCCAGTTTGGAAGGCGCCAACGATGTACGCTTGCGCGATTATTGGCAAACGTTTAAACAGCTGGATGTTCAATTTCGCTATGACTTAAGTGATCGTTTAAGCCTTAAAGCGCAAATACGTAACCTGGGGGATGAAGCGCGCTCTCGTAATATTGGATCGAACCAGCAATTGGTTCAGTCTCATATTACCTTTGGGCACTCGTATTGGTTGGGGGTGAGCTTTGCTTATTAGGCATGAAAGCATAGCTCCATTGGTGTAGTCCGAACGAAAGTAAAAAAAGTAGTGACGCTTTACCTTCGCTATACGTCTTATGATTAGAACGGTGTACAACGCTACTAGACTAAAGTGCACCCTGCAGACAAACACTTTGGATCACTATCACAGGAGCACCCCCATGGCTAACTACACTATCACCGACATTCAACTGCTTAATCATCATGCCCGTTTTGCCCATATTAAGGCCGCTGGGCAACCGAAATTGATTTACCTTATGGGCAACCTGCAAAATATTAAGCAAGTGGAGGGGGTAGTCAATGCCATGGCAGGGCATTTCGATTGTCATATTGTAGAGTTACCGGGCATGGGGGATACCACTGCGTTGGCGTCTCATTTTGATATGTTTTTCATGGCAGACTCCCTTAAAGCGTATGTGGAGTATCATCACATCGAGCAGTTTAGCCTATGTGCGAACAGCTATTCTGCGGGTATTGCTATTGAATATGCCAAGCAATATGGCTCACGCTTGACTGCAATGACTTTGGCGGCACCGGCTGTTTACATGCCAGCAAAAAGCGTTGCAGCATCGATAGAGTTGATGGCCACTTGTAAAAAAGACCCGGTTAAGTTTGTGCAATCGTATCTTGCTCTATTAACCAGCGATTCAGATAAAATCCTCGGCCAAAAGAAAATTAAAAATGCCGCGTTTCGTTATGCATCGCGGTATACCGAGAATCAATTAGATTGTTTCATTTATAATACGCTTCGTGTCCTTGGGTATTGTGCGCAGGATTTGGATAAGGTAACGGTGCCTACATTGGTGTTGGCCGGTGAGCTAGACCCTTTTATTACTCCCGATTATTGCGAAACATTTACCGCCACTTTGCCGAATGCCGTATGTGAAGTGGTGCCTTGTGTGGATCATTTGATGCAAGTGCAGCGTCCGGATATTCTGGCTAAAAAACTACTGTCGTTTTTGTATCGCCCTGTGAATCTTGCGGCGTAGAGGGATGGTGTAAGATATCAATGATCGGTAAGCGCTATTGACCCGATAAAAGCGCAAACCGCGGATTTTGTTCGATCCCAAAATACCGCTAAAGCCCTGCAGACGTTTGTTTCGGTAGGTTAGTGTTTGCTTATGTTTCGTTGTTGTTGAACCTTTGTTCTCCTGAGCATATTAAGGCCTACAAGGCCCTTGAAAGCATGTGGCAACAGAGCCAAAGTTTAGCGAAGGATGATGACATTCTGGCGGCATTGGCCGACATTCCTGCTGCGGCGCTCCCCAAATGCCGCCCCTGGCAAGCCCTGGGGGCCGAAGACGGGGCATAGTGAACTCTCTTGATAGTGGATTCGATATTCTCCTGGAGTATACGGATGATATGAGCTTTTGGATTGACTTTTTTAAGGGAATCGGGATTTCGATTGATCCGTGAGCCTAGGGCCTGAGTCTTATCTATACTGAAGCTAATCGGCATAAAGTACTTAGAGCAAATAGTAGTTCAAAGGCTTACATATCATGAGCTTGTCCCTTTTCAGGGTAGTAGTAAGTGGATTAACTGACTTTGGTATGAGAGCCTTAGTGTGGGCATGCCTACTCATACAATCGGCTTATGGCGCCAACAATCGACAGGTAAAGTACGACTTTGAAGCCCTGCACGCACAAGCCTTAGACGTCATTGGCACACAGCGATCGGCGCTGCAAGACCAAAAAGGGTTCATCTGGTTAGCGGGGTATTCTGGCTTAGTACGTTATGATGGGTACCGCTTTAAAGTATACCAACACGTGAAAAACCAGCCGGGTAGCATCAGCAGCAGTGATATTAGAGAAATCATACTGGGCCTTGACGGATACCTTTGGGTAAGCACGGGTCTTGGCCTAAATCGATATGACCATCAAAGCGATACCTTTACCGCATACTACTATAAACCGACAGACACCGAATCTACTCGACGGGATGATAATTCCTATTGGCATGCATTACAGCATTCGCGAGGCGACATTTGGCTTGCCACCGAAACCGATGGCTTATTGCGTTTTGATCCAAAAACAGAACAGTTCTACCCTCTGGGGGCCCCGCGTGATAGCTCGAGCAAGGCCCCCGAAGGATGGGTTCGGGCAATGTTCGAAGATGAACAAGGCGCGCTATGGGTGGGTACCGAATATAATGGCCTTTATAAGATTACCCTCCATAATGACAACGTTAACGACGTCGTGGATTATTCCATTATTAATTATCGGCATAACCCTGAAGATGCCAATAGCTTAAGCCTTGATTATGTCCGATCGATTTACCAAGATAAGCAAGGGCGCTTGTGGATAGGGACTTTTGGTGGAGGGGTAAATCGTTTCAATCACAGCGATGGTACATTTACGCGCTACCGCCATGATCATCTAGATAAAACCAGCCTAAGCAACGACATTGTTTGGTGTCTTAACGAAGATGAATACGGGAACCTCTTAGTCGGCACCGATAAAGGCTTGAATGTATTCCAGCGGGCAAGCCCGATAGATAACAAACAAGAGAGCTTCCATCGCTATTACTATGACCAGACTAACCCCAACGGTATTTCGAGTGATGTTATTCGAAGCATTCTTCGGGATCGCAATGGTGGGGTATGGGTAGGGCACTTTCCTGCGGGTATATCGATACTTAATCGATATGCGTCTGTTTTTGATGTTTATCAGTACCATAGTAATGACCCTAATAGTTTAAGCCATAGCGCGATACTATCGGTCGAACAAAGCCGCTCTGGCAACTTGTGGGTAGGCTCCGAAGGGGGGTTGGATTACCTGGATCGTGATAATAACACCGTTGTGCGTTATTCGCACGACCCGGGCGACCTCGATAGTTTATCCACTAACCCCGTATTGAGTATACTCGAAGATAAACAAGGGCGAGTGTGGGCCGGTACTTGGCGGGGCGGCTTGAACCGCTTAGATAGAAGCACTGGTAAGTTTATTCACTATTTTTCCGATAACGATACGCCCGAGAATCTACGTCACATGGAAGTCTGGGTGCTTTACCAAGACAGTCGTGATGATATCTGGATGGGGACTTATGCAAGTGGACTTTATAAGTACGATCCAAAGAAGGATGATTTTCACTATTATAACGTTACAGCAAAAAATGATGGGGGACGCAAAGGAAGGATACTCTCGCTTTATGACGATAACCAAGGGACATTCTGGGTGGGGGGGGAAGCGGGCTTATATTCCATGGAACGTGATACCGGGCATTTTCAGTTTTACCCTCATCGTTTCGACGATAATACCAGGATCGCCGCAGGTGCAATTTTCGGTATACTTGAAGACCACACGGGTAAAGTCTGGTTTACTACCTCTGGTGGCGGTGTAAGTTATTTTAATAGAGGTTCCGGCGCTTTTCATACCTTACAGACAAAACAAGGGTTAGCCGACAATGCGGTGTCGGGTATTGTTAGTGACCGGAACAACTATTTATGGTTTTCGACCAATCATGGTTTATCCCGCTTAGATTTGGCCAATTATACCTTTAAGAATTATTACAAACGTCATGGGGTGGCAGGCAACGCTCATCCAAAAGCGGCTCATCTAGTGACCACTAAAGGTGAGCTAGTGTTTGGTAGTACGAAGGGGCTCACCATTTTCGATCCTGCTAACATAATAGCTAATACTCAGGCGCCTCCTATTGTCATCACAGACTTTCAATTATCGAATAAGCCGGTAAAGGTGGGGGCTGCGGGCTCACCGTTGAGCAAGGTCATCACCTATACTCAAACGTTGACGCTCGATCACACGCAAACGGTGTTTTCATTTGAATATGCGGCACTTAATTACCGCCTGCCCGAAGAGAACCAATACGCCTACAAGCTCGAAGGTTTTGATGAGGAGTGGAACTTCGTTGGCACTCGTCGTGCCACCACTTACACTAACCTCGACCCAGGGCAGTACGTATTTCACGTGAAAGGCTCCAATAACGAAGGGGTATGGAACGAAAAAGGCAGCCGCATTACTATTCATATACTTCCCCCTTGGTGGCTTACCTGGTGGGCTTATAGCTTTTACTTAGTATTTGCAGGGACTTTTGTCTGGTTAGTGTTGTACACCCGTTGGAGTAAAAAACAGGCCGAGAATGAAAGGAAGCTCAATTATCGATTATTAGAGGTGGACAAATTAAAGGACAGCTTTTTAGCCAACACCTCTCATGAATTGCGTACCCCGTTAAATGGGGTGATAGGTTTAACGGAGTCTCTCCTGGAGGGGGTGGCAGGGGCTTTGCCCCAAAAAGCTATGGAAGATTTGACCTTGGTCGTCAATAGCAGTAAACGCTTAGCTTATTTGATTGATGATATTCTCGATTTTTCCAAACTGAAAGAGCACTCGATAAAACTGAACCGTAGTGCGATTGATTTATACCTGTTAACCGATAATATCATTTATTTGACTCGGCCTTTGGTGGACGATAAACCCATTAAGTTAATAAACGATATCGATAAATATTTGCCGCTGGTTTTGGTGGATGAAAATCGATTACAGCAAATATTATATAATTTGATCGGTAATGCGATAAAGTTTACCGAGGAAGGGTGCGTAAGTATTACGACAGAAAAAGAGGAAGGGCATTTATGGGTCGTTGTGAGTGATACGGGTATGGGTATCGCCGAAGATAAATTAGATAAGGTGTTTGAGGCCTTTGAACAAACCGACACCTCGCAGACACGGCCCTTTGGGGGGACGGGGCTTGGCTTGGCGGTGACTAAACAATTGGTGGAACTGCATGGTGGTGAAATAAAGATAAGCTCAACGCAAGGCAAGGGTACCACGGTACGTTTTTCTCTGTCGGTGTCGGGAAACGTGCTAACAAAAGACACCTCCCATACTCAAGAGAACTCTATAACGGCAAACGAAGCCCTGAAAACTCGTGATTTACCTGCAACGCCAGTATCGTCAAAAACGCTAGGCAAAGCGCCCGAAGCGACTGGGCAGCACATCTTAGTGGTTGATGACGAGCCGGTAAATCGGCGTGTATTATCGAACTTATTGTCACTTAAATCTTACCAAGTTAGTGAGTGTGGTAATGGTTATACGGCTTTGGAACGACTAAAAGAACCTAGCCATGGTATTGATTTGGTTCTGTTGGATGTGATGATGCCAGGGCTTTCCGGTTACGATGTGTGCAAGCGCTTACGCGAAGCCTACACGGTGAGTCAACTGCCGATTCTCTTTTTAACCGCCAAATCCGAACTTAATGCTTTGGCCACCGCTTATTCGGTAGGGGGGAATGATTTTCTAAACAAACCCGTAGCGAAAGAGGAGTTATTTGCTCGAATCAATACGCACTTGCAGTTATTGTCTATTAGTCGAAAATTTGAACAAACTAATAAAAAACTAAGAAAAATGAGCACCACCGATGAACTCACCCAGCTTTATAATCGAAAATACTTCGATGAGCAATTTGGTCGGGAATGGTGCCTCGCGATGGAGCATGAACAACGGATTAGCGTTGTCTTATGTGATATTGACCATTTTAAATCCCTTAACGATAATTATGGGCATTTGTGTGGTGACGAATGTTTACGACAGACGGGGAAGGTTTTAAGCGATTATATGACTCGGGCAGGGGATTTTGTGGCCCGTTATGGTGGTGAGGAATTTGTTTGGGTGTGTTTGGGAGCAACGGCTACGCAGGTGAAAGCATTGACCGAAGGGCTTCGTAAGGTATTTGAAGGCTCAGAAGTGGTTTGGGAAGGGGAAGAGCTGAGCATGACGATGAGTATTGGGGCTTATACCTGTGTGCCATCTAAGGGGATGTCTCCTGAGTATGCGATTGAGCAAGCGGATAAGGCGTTGTATAAGGCAAAGGATGGTGGGCGTAACCAGTGTTGGTGTGTCGAGCCTAGTTAATCTAAACTTGTTTCCTGAAGGCACAATCGACATTGGTTTCGCCCCTCTCTTTTAGCTCGATACAACGCTTGGTCAGCCCAATCGATAGCCTGATCAACGCTAAGCTCAGACGCAGGAATACCATTATATGCCCCAATACTAACCGTCATAGTAATACTGTCCTCGGCCACCGCCACCGGGCGTTTTTCAAACTCCTTACGCAACTGTTCTAACTTTTGTTCGAGTTCCTGGTCGGCGCAGCCAAGCAGAAGCAAAGCAAACTCCTCCCCCCCATACCGAGCGACCCCATCCGCCCACTGCTGGCGAAACTGTGTGAAAATCTTCCCTGCATGGCGTAAACACTCATCTCCAGCGCTATGCCCATATTGGTCGTTAATCTTTTTAAAATAGTCAATATCCACTAACACAATCCCCACCCGAGTCTGTGCTTGTTGTGCTTCGTTCCAGGCTTTCTCCAACTGCGCTCGGTAGTATTTACGGTTGCGTAACTGGGTCAGCTCATCGGTAATGCTGATCTTTTTCAATTGCTTGTTGGCCGCCTCGATAGTTTGGTGGCTTTCTAACAGTTTTAACTGGGTTTCCAAACGGATATACAGTTCTTCTTTAGCGATGGGCTTGTTAAGGAAATCGTTGCCGCCTGAGGCATAAGCCTCGCTCATATCGTTCACTTGTGAACGCGCCGTTAAGAAAATAATAGGCAGTGCCAAAAGGGGAAATTTTTGGCGAATACGTCGGCAGACATCAAAGCCAGACATGCCCGGCATGGTGATATCCAATAAGACTAAATCAATGGCGCTCTCTTTGTTGCCTAACGCTTTATTGTCTAATAATGCCAGCGCAGAATATCCAGTGCTTACTTGAGTGACACGATAGTGTTTAATCAACAATAAATTGGTGAGCACCTTACGGTTTACCGGCTCGTCATCGACCACTAAAATGTGGTACTTGCCTTCGCCTAAAGACTCCTCCGTTGTGAGTACGGGCGCAGGCGCTTCTACGGCACTTTTGTGTTGCACTACTTTGTCCGATGCGCTAAGGGAAAAACGCACTTGGGTGCCTTGCCCGATGGTGGAGTGTAGTTCAATCTTCCCGCCATGTAATTCCACCAATTGTTTAGTCACGGCCAGCCCCAGGCCCGTCCCGCCTGCGTGATGCTCGTTAGTCCCTTGCGCTTGTTCAAAGGCATTAAATATCCGGGTTTGTTGATCCTTGTGTATACCGACACCCGTATCGGCCACTTGCACCCATACAGAACCGTCTTCCAGGCAAGCACTCACGGTAATGCTACCTTGCTCGGTAAATTTAATGGCGTTGCCTATTAAATTGTATAAAATCTGGTGTAAGCGATGTTCATCGGCATTGACCGAAGAGAAATATTTATCGACGTCATTAACCAACATCACCGACTTTTGATCCACCAGCGCTTGGCTTATTTGGAAGATATTCTGCGTTAACCCATAAAGATCTATATTCGTGCGATGGAGCGTGACGCTATGTTCCTGGAGTTTTGAAAAATCCAAAATATCGTTAATTAAATACGACAGGCGTTTGCCACTATTGACGATAAGCTTTAAATTGTCCAAGGTGACTTTACCCGGAGGGCCATCCAAACCGTCGATAAGCGCTTCGGACAAGCCAATAATACCATTTAAAGGTGTACGTAGCTCATGCGAGGTGTTGGCCAAAAACTCGTCTTTTACACGATCCAGGTCGAGCAGCTTTTCATTTAATTGCTGTTTGTCTTTAGCGCGTTTGTGCTGTAGGAAGGTAAATAACAATAACGCCAGAAGGTTTGCCGAAGCTATAGCATACAGCAGCTTTGCCCACCAACTCGCCCACCAGGGGGGTAATATCTCTACATAAATCTGTGCGGGGTTTTTGTTCCACAAACCTTCACTGTTGGCATTTTTCGCTTTAAACAGGTAAACCCCGGGGTCGAGGTTGGTATAGGTGGCGCTGCGTTGAGTGCCCACTTGGTTCCAGGTGTTATCAAACCCTTCGAGTTTGTAAGCATATTGGCTGTGATGGGGCAGATCATAATTAAGCGCCGACAGATGGAAAGAAAAAACCGACTGTGTATGATCGAGCGTTATGGTGTGTTGATGTGTTAGTGCATGGGGCAAGGCCATGGATTGGTTGAATACTCGAAAATCACTGATGATGGTCGGGCCCACGTAGGTATTGCGATAGGCCTTGTCTGGCGAGATTAACACTAAGCCCTCACTGCCACCAAAGGCCAACTCGCCACGACGGGTCGAGTAATAAGCCGAAGGGTTGAAATTACTCCCTCTTAAACCGTGGTCTTTGGTGTAGTGGGTAAACTGCTGGGTGTTGAGATCCAGTCGAGCAATACCCTTGGCCGTGCTAAACCACATGCCCCCTTGGGTATCTTGTAAGATGCCATAGACCGAATCATGGGGCAGTCCGTGTTGATGCCGATAGGTTTTGGCCACCCCTTGTTGACGGTGCCAATACTGCACACCACGCCCTTCTGTGCCAAACCACATATTGCCATTGTGGTCTTCTGTTAGTGCGCGAACGGAGTGGCGCTGTAAATCCAGTGGAAAATCGGTTTTTCCCTCCCCAGCCATGTATTCCAGCGCCAAGGTATTGTGGCGCCGATCACGACGCGGCGAGCGAAACACCCCGTCGTCACTGGCGAACCAAAGATCCCCCAGGCGGTCTTCGTAAATTTGAATAATGCGCCCGGCATCTTTTTTGTGGGGGGCCATTAACCTAAAGCGCTGAAAGTCGTCGGTGGTGGGGCGGTAGCGGTGCAGCATGCCCCCATTGCCACCGACCCAGATCTGCCCTTGGCTGTCTTTAAACAAAGACCACACTTCACCGTGGCCTAAGCTGTGCGAATCCTCTTTGTTCGGGCGATAGCGACGAAGGACTTTTTGCTCGCGCAAATCGAAGTGATCGATACCACGCCAAGCGTTACCCAACCACACTTGATGGTTGCCTAAAGGGAGGATGGCCGAGATGGTTCGCGCCGATAGCATTTTTTCGTCATTAATGACTTTATGCCCGCTGTGAGGGTAATGGCTCACTTGGCCACTGTCGCGATGCAGCACATTAAAGCCGCCTCGGGTACCGAGCAGCAAATTCCCTTGGTCGTCTTCGGCAATGGCCACGACATTGGAATCGCTCAAACTATTGGCCACACCGGGTCGGTGCCAATGGTTGTCAAAGGCTTCGCCGTAGCGATCAACCCGGACTAAACCCAGCGGGCTAAACCCGATCCAAAGGCCACCGGAACGATCAATATAAAGGCTTTCGCTTAGCACCCGTTTGTCAAAGTCGCGCAAACGCAAGCGCTCAAAATCATCGGATTCCGGACGGTAACGGGTGAGTGGGTACTCGCCACTGGCGGCTATCCACACTTGCCCTTGCGGGTCGATAAAAATATCGCGCAGCACTCTGGCCGGGTGCCAGATGCGAGCACCACGGGGGAGCGAATTGACCCAAGGGTACTGCTTGATTTTGGCCTCCGCAAAGTTAAAGCGGTTCAAACCATTATCGGTGGTCGCTAGCCATACATTGCCATGTTTCCCCTCACGAATGCAGATGACATTGTTGTGGGTTAACATGAGATTCGGGGCTTGCGAGCCAGCACGAAATCGTTGCAGCACTTTGTGGGTATTCGGATCAAATCGATCCACGCCCTTGTTCTTGAAGCCTACCCACAGTTTACCTTTGGAGTCTTCCAGCAGGGTTTGCACGTTGTTATCGGCTAAGCTGTTGGGAGTGTCGCTGTCGTGTGAATAGTGATCAAAATCTTGCGATACCGGATTAAACCGATTTAAGCCTCCCCCGGCCGTGCCCACCCATATATGCCCGTTGGCCCCTTGTGCGAGTGCCATCACGGCGTTGTGGCTAAGGCTTCGCGGTGCGTTGGGGTCATGCCCAAAGCGTTTAAATTTCCCTGTGGAAGGGTCATAACGGTTGAGCTTCCAGTACGTGGCTATCCAGAGGTAGCCCTTGTCGTCTAATAGCAAATCGGTGATGCTGTGGGTGCTAATGGTTTCGGGGTTGTGTTCGTCTTTCACAAAGGCTTTAAAGGTATAACCGTCGTAACGTAGCAGGCCCCGGTTGCCGCCAATCCAGATAAAACCCTGCTGGTCTTGCGTGATGTCTCGAATTTCCCCCACGCTAAGCAGCGCTGGATCGTCGTAAGCTTTGTAATCGAGTAGGCGAACGGAAGGGGACGGTGGGGTTTGCACCTGTGCATAAATAGGGGCATAGACCGGGGGATGGACAAGGGCTACAAAGGTTAACACGCCAAGAATGATATTTCGAACGAGCATATGGGTTAGTGAATCCTTTGTCGCTATAGGTCTTAGTATAGACTTAGGTCAAATAGACTTGTTGCTCATTCTTTAACGATGATGAAGGCCGAGGTGAGGCTTGCTTATTAGCTTCGGATGGGGGTAACGGCCCCATATGCGATTTGGTGAGATAAATTTCTACATCAGGGTATCTCACCAAATCGCATAGTAGGTATTTAGTGTTGTACCTAGAGCCGCCCAGTTTGGTTGACCGTGACGCTATTTTTTGTGCCCTCTTGGCAAATCGTTGCGCTATTGTGGTGACCCTTTTGTATCATGGTAACGTCGTTATGTTCCCCTATCTGCATGCTATTGGCGGTATTATTGTCGCCGTTTTGAATAACGGTTTGCTCGTTTTTTCCACCGTCCAATTGCCGTAAGTCTAGGTGATTGTTCTTGCCGTTTTGGTGTATGGTCATTACATAGTGCTCCACTGTTTGTTTCTTCTCCTAGTTAAACAGGCAGGCTGTGTGCCAAGTAGGGGATTGGGGGCTAGGACTAAGTTGTTCTTACTAGGGGCTGCTAAAAGGGGGAGGGGATGAGACCTATTGTGTGCCATTGTGTTGGAAATTGTCATGCTGTGGTGTTGAAACTTGGTCTAGATGCGATTTGGTGAGATGAATATTTACGTCAAGGTATCTCACCAAATCGCACAATGGTGATTTGGTGTTATAGATAGCTCGATCAATAGACCTCACCAAATCGCACATTGTACAAAAAACGCTCTAAAAGGAGAAGAACGCCCCAAAATCAATCACTTCATCAAAATAATCCGACTCCTTAAGCGCAGCGCTAACCCCATTTACATGAATTAACACCGGTCGAATATTAAAACTCAAAGGCCGACTAATCGTATTAATTTTGTTCTGTACTTCTTCAATCACCCCAGTGCCAATCTTATTCTTTTGACATTTAATTTCACACACATACAAAGTATTCGAATCCGATTGGATCATATAGTCAATCTGGCACCCCCGCTGCTTCTGATTTTTCCGTTGAAAAAAAGGATTGTCAAACACAATTTGATCAACACTTAAGTTTAAATACTGCCAAATAACATGACGATTTTTAAGCACCAGGTTTTCAAACTGTAACCCCAATATACCGTCTTGATTCGGGAGTTTTTTCATACCCCCTCGCTCGATTTTATGTTGGTTTTGAAGGATATGCTTTAGAAAAAAACGAAGATAGTTGTCTTGGATTCTAAGTTTACTGAGTTTTGACTGCTTGCCGGAGGATAAGCTCCAGGTATAGTCGCGTGACAGGAATCCATTTTTTTCCAGATCGTCAACGTATTCTGATATGTAACCAGACTTATTTCGCCCTAGTTTTTGGTAAAGCTCATTAAGATCTAGGGGTTTCTCGCACACAGCCGTTACTATTTCGCGGTAAGAGGTTTGCCTGCGGGAGAAAAGATCGGCAAACAAATTGTCGAATTCACGATACAATAAGCTGTCGGCCTCGAAGCACAAACGGCGTACATTCTCTTGCGTGGAAAGGGAGGGGTCAATTTCCTCAAGGTAACGAGGTATACCGCCTGTTACCGAGAGTATCTGCAATTTCTCATAGGCCGATATACGAGACTTTCGTTTGCCCCAAAAAAAATTGCAGCTTTGCAGGGGGAGTTCTTGCAAGGTTAAATCCATAGTGATTCTGCCAAGAAAACCGGTATTGCGCAAAATGTTCTTTTCGATCCACCCCGTTAAAGAACCGCTTAGTATGAGGATAAGGTTGGGTGTCTCGGAAAAATGCTGATCCCAGGCGTTTTTGAGCTTCCCCAGAAATGTGGGGTCTTTACCGCCAAGCCAATTGATTTCGTCGAGAATCACTACACAGTGCCCGCCCTTGACTCTATCGGCTAAAGCCCATAAAAGCTGATTCCAGTTATCGGCTCGGGGTGGTGGAATATTGAACTCGTTGGATAGTTGTTGGGCAAAATCTTCCATTTCCTCTGCCTTGGTTTGAGAGCCGGGGGCAATGCCGGAAAGGTAGACGCTGGCATAGCCCTGTTTCTTGGCTTGTGTGGCAAACTCCTTCACCAAGCGACTCTTGCCTATTCTTCTTCGTCCCTTCACTACAACTAGATCGGCTTTTGAGGTGCGTAAAAGGTGGTTCAGCTTCTCTAATTCTTGTTCTCTGCCATAGAACGGTTTGTTTGGCATGGGGCCTCATATGCGATTTGGTGAGATGAATGTTTACATTAGTATATCTCACCAAATCGCATTATGGGAGTTTTGTGTTATGAAATGGAAGGCTAGATTATCTCACTAAATCGCATGTTGTGTAAAAAATGCTCAGACTTGCATCTGTTGCGAGGTCTGGGTACTTTACCAAGACCGCCTGGGTGCCAAAATATTGCTGCGCCTTAAGACGCAGCTTTTCTAAAGGAACGTTGCATAGACAGCTGATACAGCGCAGGCGTGGCAAACAGGGTTAGCATAGAAGAAAAGATCAAACCCCAAACAATCGACGTTGCCACCGGTGACCAAATAAGCGATTGCCCCCCAAGCCCTGCCGCTAAAGAGAATAAACCGGCTACTGTCGTTAAAGTGGTAATAATAATAGGCAACATTCGGCGCCTGCCCGCATAGAATATGGAGTGAATCAGGCTCATGCCTTTATCCCTATTGGCATTGGCCGTGGAGATGAGCACAATAGAGGCGTTCACGGCAATACCGGCCAAAGCCACGATACCGTACATAGTAAACAGGCTGAGTGGGTTTCCCGATACCAGCAAGCCCAGTACCACACCCACAAAAGCCATGGGGACGGTCATGAGGATCATTAGTGGTTGGAAATAACTTTGAAATTGTGTACTTAATATCAAATACATAATACCAATACCAAATAAAAACAATACGGCAATAGCATCGATACTCTCTTGAATATCATCCAGCGGCCCCGAAAAGTCCAGGGATACATTGGGGTAATCTTTCGCGATGGTTTGCCAGAAGTCTTTGATCAATTGACTGCCCTCCACCGTGTCTAAGCGCAATTTATCGAGATCGGCTTCCAGCGTAATGGTGCGTTTAAAGTTGTAGTGGCGCACACTGCTTTTTACTTGTTCTGTATTGATGTTAACCAAATTACTCAGTGCGACAATCTCGCCACTGGGCGTGGGTAGCGATAAAGCTAAAAGGGATTCAATATTGTCGAATTGATTTTTAACCGATGCACTCGACTGAACTCTTACCGCCACACGGTCACCTTCGTTTTGCACATAACTCGCTATTTCGCCATCGACCATCATGGCGATAACACGTTGGATATCTGTTGGGTGAATGCCCAGTCGATTCACCGCATCGGTGTTGATGGTTAAATTGAGGCCGAATCGGCCTTTGTTATCGTCGTTACTAATGTCACGGAATCGATTATCTTTATGTATAAAAGCACTAATGGCATCGGTCGCTTGGCGAAGTTCATGGTAGTCATCGCCACGCACTTTAACACTTATAGGTTTACCTACCGGGGGGCCACCGGCCAGCTTTAAAAAGGAAACATTCGTGGGGCCAGCCACGGCAGCGATGGCTTTTCGGCTATCTTCAATTAACTGCTCCACAGAGCGCATCTGCGCTCCTTTGGGCCTGAGACTCACCAGCACCTGACCAAGGTGATCGCCAAATACGGGTTCTAATTGGGTAAACATTTGCCCGGCATAGCTGACCACCGAACGTGTATCCTCTTCTTGTAATATGGATTTTACCGCTTGCTCGATTTCAATCGTCTTTTTCATGGTTTCTTCCAGTGAGCTACTGGTGGGCATTTCAACATTCACATAATAAAGGCGGATGGTGTCGGCGGCAAAAAAGTCGGTACGTATCAGCCCGGCACCAATAGCGGTAATCGCCATAGCGAGCAATAAAAATAGCGCCAGTAAGGTCTTTTTAGGATGACGCATAACATTAATGAGGGCAAAGCCATATTGGACTTGCATTTTATGGATGTAACGTCGACGGTAAGCGTCGATTTTACTGGGGTTGTTAAAGTTAACCTTGGCCGCCGTGATATGACCGGGCAACATCCAGTATGCCTCCACTAGACTGATCGCTAGCGATAAGGTAATGACCAAAGGGATCACGAGCATGAATTTGCCTAAAATACCCGGTAATAGCATAAGGGGCAAAAATGCCGCCATGGTGGTTAATACGGAGGCTGTTACCGGACTGATCACCTCTTTTAGCCCTTCCCAAGAGGCGTCTATCCCCTGTACGCCATGACGTAGTTTGGTGTAAATGGCCTCGACCACCACAACGGCATCGTCGACTAACATACCCAAGGCTATCACGATGGCCAGTAATACAGAGGTATTTAAGGTGTGCCCCATGACTTGTAGGGCAATGAAGGTACCTGCCAAAGTAAAAGGAATACCAATGGTCACCAGTATGCTAATGCGCGAGCCTAAAAATATCCAGGTGACAAACAGGACAAAGATTAAACCAATGATCGCATTGGTTTGCATAATGTTGAGGGCGTTACGGGTGATTAATGTTTGGTCGTCTACCAGGATAAAACGGGTGCCTAACTGTTCGGCAGCTTTGTTTTTATCGGTCACAAATTGGTTGATGCGCTCGACTAATTTGAGTGTATTGCTCCCATCTTGTTTGGTGATGGCAAATAAGACCGCCGGTTGCCCATTGAAGCTAACTAGGCGGTTGGACTTTGCGCGTGCCCGTACCACCTGTGCGATGTCGGTCAGTCGCAACTCGCGGTTACTGGGGTTAGTGGCCGTGGCGTTGGTTAATATGGGCAGTTGCGCCAACACTTCTGGGTCTGTGGTGGTGCCTTGAACACGGATTAACCATTGGTCGTTGGCGATACGAGCGCTCCCGGCGGACACATCGGTAAAAAAAGCACGAATGGAGTTGGACACATCGACCGGGCTAATGCCTAAGTTCTGAATCTTTTCGATATTAAACCTAACGTGTAACTCGGGGTCTCTTTGGCCGGTGGTGACCACATTGCCCACGCCGGGAATACGCGCCAGGTCTTTTTCCAGTGCCCGAGCCTGGCGACGTAAGTTTTCGTCATCGGCAGGCCCCGTCACGACTACAGAGGCTGCCGGAAAGCCGTTGGCGGTGGACAGTTCGATGATGTGAGGGCTTTCGACATCTTCGGGGAACTGGTCTTCTATATTGCTGATTTCGCGGCGTAAGTCGGCAATGCGTTTGTCAAAGAGTTTGTCGCCAATATCAAAAAAGCGCACGGTAATACTCGACACACCTTCACGGCTGGTGCTGGAGACAAATTTGATGTCTTGAATTCTCTCGAGGGACTCTTCAATAATGTCGGTGATTTTTTGCTCAACATCTTTGGAAGAAGCTCCAGGCAATATGGTGGTGATTTGCACCCAGTTAAAATTAATCGAGGGGTCTTGTTCACGTGGTAGGTTTTGGTAGGTAATCATCCCCATACCCAGTATTAGGATAAAGGTTAGATTGGTGAGTACGTGGTTTTTGATTAGGTTGCGTAACCACATGCTTAATTTTCCTGTAGGGAAGGTTTGGCTTGGGTAATGTTCTCGCCATCGTTTAAGCCTAGACGACCATCTAAGATGATCGTTGGGTTTTCTGCAAGGGGATAGGCTTCCATTGGGTAAGGGATGGGGCGCCCTTCCTCGGCATGTGGGACTTCGACAAACTTAGCCGTTTTGTTTTGCGACATAAAAAAGCCATTAATACCCTTGCGCGTTTGCAGAAGGTGGGCGGGTAAATGTGGGTTTGGGCTTCGCCAGTGCAGTCGCCCTGTGCTGCCTATAGTGGCGCTTTGGGCTTTAAAAGTAAGGCGAGCTTCTTTGCTTAGGGTGCTTTTTTCAATGTAGGGCACCACCGCGAGTAAGGTTAAAGGGTAACTTTTATTGTTCACTAAAAGTGAATAGTCGTTGGCGCCAAGAAAGCTAGGTTCGTCGCTAATGGCGATTTGGGCAGAAATCTCGGAGTGGGTGTGCTGCAATATTTCCACTAGGGCTTGTCCTGTGGATAGCATTTCGCCTTCATTAGCCAAGCGTTTAGTGATAACGCCGCTGAACGGAGCTGTGACTTGGCAGCGTTTGACGTTCTCTTGTGCCAAGGCTGTTAAAGCGTCTTGCGCGGCTATTTGTGCTAAGTGGGTGCGAATGGACGTTTCTCGGTTGTCTAACTCGGTGGCACTAACATTTTTCTTTATGCCTAATTGTTGTGCTCTTTTGAGTTCGCGTCGTTCAAACGCCAGTTGGGTAGATAGTTGTTGGTGCTTTGCCTTTTCTACGTCCAATAGCCATTGGGGATTGCGGCAATCGAGCTGGGCTAGTTTTTGCCCCTTATTAACCATATCCCCCACATTAACGGTGAGCGATTCGAGGGTGGTTGATATTTCGGCAGGCACCTGAGTTTTGTTAAGAGCAACGACTTGGGCTGGCGCGTTTCTTTCTGGGAAAATAATGAGGGATTTTGCGTCATTAATGGTGACCAGAGTGTCGGCTAGGGAAGTGCTGGCGAACAGTAATAAGGATAAGGGGATCAAAGGCAGTAATGGCTTCACTTTAAATCTCTTGGGGTTTTAAAGGGAGACTT
>JACLAC010008595.1_pt1 | contig 35535 bp, 23 predicted proteins | sample 8027881 | NCBI WGS metagenome assembly JACLAC01 (sample SAMN15725517, study PRJNA655200) | protist metagenome | isolation source: fluorescence activated cell sorting (FACS) single amplified genomes of... | place: Spain: Blaines Bay Microbial Observatory, Mediterranean Sea | collected 2016-01-19 | reverse complement strand
AAAAGTGGTTTTCCAACAATTCGCGTGTCTGTTTTTCTTCGCCCGAAGCCCGACCGACAGGCACCCCGCGGATCGCGATCAACTCTCCGTTTGCGGCTGCACGTTCTCTGACTGCCACCTCTCGCCGCCGCCCACTGTCGCTGACATAAGCCACTTGTCAAGATCCTGCAAAATCAACAGGGAATCTTGCCTGACCACCTACTCACCCGTTAAAAACGCAAAAACAGGTGCCCCACGCGACGGGATTCTATCGTTGATACAAGCTGGCGACTATCTTTTTCCATGAACTCCCGCGTTCCGATGGCATACACTGACAGCGAAAATCAAAGACTCCGAAACGCAACCCTCTTGACTAACGGATGGTAACCTTTCATGCGACGACGTGAATTCATTGAAACATCTGCAATGGGAACGCTAGCAGCCTGCGGATTGAATCTGAACAAGACGCACGTAGATGCACGAGAACCCATACAGCGTTCCGGTCCTCCACGTTTTGAGGTAGGGCTCGCTGCGTATTCGCTCCGGAAATACTTTTCCCACAACAAGCGAATTGCACAACAACCATCCCAGGATGGACCAGCCATCGACATGGTCGGTTTTTTGGATTATTGCGTATCACACAATTTTGATGCCGCTGAACTTACGAGCTATTTCTTTCCACCTGACGCAGACCGCGATTACTTTCTCGGCTTGAAGCAAGCCGCATTCATTCGTGGTGTGGCAATTTCTGGCACTGCGATTGGAAATAATTTTACCGTAGGGGCAGGACCAAAACTTGACAAGGAAATTACCGAAGCGAAACGATGGATTGATTGCGCCAGTCTGCTTGGCGCACCACACATCCGTTTTTTTGCTGGAACCAGTCGGCAACTTGATGGGAACCCGAAGCGTCTGGATGAGGCCACTGAGGCCTTGAGCCAATGTGTTGAGTATGCTGCCCAACACGGGATTTTCATCGGCGTAGAAAACCACGGGAATCTTACTCCGACCCAATTGCTTGAATTCATGAAACGGATTGATAGCCCATGGATTGGCATCAATCTGGACACAGGAAACTTCCACTCAAAAACCCCCTACGAAGACCTTGAACAGTGCATTGACTTTGCAGTCAACATTCAAGTCAAAGTCAGTATGAAAACACCAGAAGGACAAAAATATCCCGCCGATATGCAACGCATCGGAAAGATCCTGAAAAACGGCAACTACCAAGGCTATGTGATTCTCGAATATGAAGATGAAACGCCTTATCAACAGATTCCGCGTGCACTGTCAGAACTCAGACGTGTGCTTTGACCTCACCTCAACGTGGTTGAACAATTCAACGACTGCTCGCCCCATTAGTGGATCCACGATGTTTCACGCCACCGTGAAACTGACGACCATTCTTTATCAACATGATGGGGCATTCAAAGTGGACGAATACCCCGCCACTGAGCTTAAGTTCGATTGATTCATGGTGACTTAGGCAGCCAAGTCTGTTATTGAACGTGGGTGAGAGCTTCTCCCCAAACACATGTTCAAGGCACGACGACGTTTTCATGAACGTTTTATCTCCGAGAGCCCATTTTCTCTCGCCATGCATGATCGCTCTGTTTCTCATAACCGCTTCGAAAGTTCGCGGACAGGCAGCGGAAGATACGCCAGCGTGGCGAAATGGGATTTCGACTTGGAATGGGGCAGATTACCAATCACCAGCCATCTCAGAGCAAACTCCCCGATTGACCTTGCCCATGGTGGACAACAGTCCTCGGTCTTACACGCTTCCAAGCGATCCCAACACACCTGACGCGGCACGGGCCATGTCAACACAACACTTCGCAACGCAACCGACCGCATCAATGATCCTCGGATCACCGCCGCCGCAAAAGCCACTTACGCTGCCCAACAAAGTTGCCATTCGCCAAACCGCGAGTACCGATACGAGCTCTGATGTCCCGCCCGAGCAACGAGCCGCTTGGCCATCACACTTGGAATCTTCTGCGAGCACCACAGCACTCATCACCTCCACCAGCAGTGAGCAAGAAACCTCCATTCCAATGGCAGTCTCATCTCTGCCCACTAGTGTGCTGCCGAATAGTGTCTGGGACAATTTTTCGAGCACAGATCCCAAGTCTCTGGCATATGAAGACGCGGACGACCACGCTCCAAGGCCTCTGCCCATCCGATCGACAAAAACGAACCAAAACGCTGAGACATCCTCGCCCAAAATCTCCTCCCCCCAAGCAACTGGCAATGAAGTCGATTCTGATTCCAGCCCAGCAGACACCAGCGAATCCCATCCATCCTCACCAAATGATCTCAAGACCGTGGGCTGGGATTCACCTGCATCAGCACCACTTCAGACAGAAGTCACGCGGTGGTATCAGTATCCACGCGAGTGGCTCAAAGGCTGGGACTCCCATGCGGAACTCGGCTTAGATGGGAGTGACGGCAATGCGAAAACCCTCGCGATGCAGGCTGGTCTGGAACTGAAGCTAAAAACCAAGGTTTATACACTGGGTATGGACATCAACTACCGACAAGCCAGCAGCCGCAACCAAACGACCGAGCAGAACGGTCGTTTCAATGTTCATTTTGACCGTCTGCTAGGCGACACATCATGGTCTGCCTTTGCCAAACACGGTATGGAATGGGACAAATTCAAGCCGTTTGATCTACGCCTGAACCTAAATGGTGGCTTTGGTTACTACTGGCTCAGAAACAAAAACTCAACATTTGCCACTCGGTTCGGTGCTGGTGCATCCCGAGAAATTGGCGCTCCGATTGACAACTGGATTCCTGAGGCCGTCTTTGGGATGGAGGCTGAGCGACAAATCACCTCACGACAAAAACTGAAGGGAAAGTTTGATTACTTTCCCGCATGGGAGTACTTTGGCGACTACCGTCTTGTCAGTGATGTGTCATGGGAAATCCTTCTTGATGGCAGCGAAAACCTCAGCCTGAAGCTTGCTGCGACAGATCGCTACGACAGCACACCGCAGGGTGCCAAACCGAACGATGTTTACTACTCGCTTTTACTGCACTACAAGTTCTAGACAAGGAACTTCCATAACAGCTGATCATGCGACCAAGGCGTAAACATGCAAAGGTTGCGAGGCGAGCTGGAAAACTTCTTTGCCGCGGCTCGCATTTTTCAACGCACAAAAATCTCGATGGTCGCATCATTACGCGGCCTGGGAATGACTGTTTGAGCCCAGGTCGGAGGCCCCATCAAACCTCTCACGTTACGCGAAAATCCATAGCGTTCACTTGGAAAACCGATTGCGTTCTTGTTGAGTACACTGTCGTCATTTTCATCGTGAAAAACCGCTATCGCAATTTTCTCTGGCAGGGCGGTGAGCGGCACGGGAATGTAGACCTGCCCACCTGCAATCGGCTCCACACTCGCGAAGACAGCATCAGCAGGACGTTCAAAAGTGGATTCCGCTCCGTAGATCGCAATCTTCATCGTCCCATTATCATTCGCCGCGCCAAGAATTCGTATGATCGCGGTTCCTGAGGCTCCAACGGTATCGTCAAACACGGCGTCAATATTGTCGGAATCTGGAAAACGTGGCGCTGAAAACGACAGATTCTGCTTGTAGAACAGCACGCCGCCACCTACCAGGAAAATGAGCGCAACAAAACACAGCAACAAGTTGCCATGGTTCGCGTTCCACGGCCCTGGCTCCTTGCCAGAGTATTCTGAGTCCGGGATGACGGGCAAATCCTGCGTCAAAACAACACCTATTCCAAGAGATCAGCAATCAAATCAGCAAGTCCTCAGTCTAACACTTTCCCCAACGCTGCCCGAAGGGTAAGCAATATTTTCTGTATGCCGCAGGCCACAAGTTCAAATCCCTTTGCCACGAGCGCTTTGCAGGCCTTCAATCAGTTCCTGCTGATATTCAAGCCAACTTTCAAAGTGATCCGCTTCATCGTCCCATCGCACCCACATCTCTGAACTGTCGGTCAGAACGAGTTTCAAGGCTGCGATGGCACGGGGAATCAAGAAACCGCAATCCAAATCACGATGCTGTTCACACCACCCAACAGCAGACTCTGGAAGCCCCGACCGCGGACCTGACTTGATACCACACAACATTTCTGCGGTGCATACAACGCCGATGCAAGCTAGAAAATCAAGGTGGTCGAGGCCTGCCAAGTCCAAACACTTCACGAAGAATGCAATCGGATCAGAATCATGAAGATCCTCGAGCCAATCACAAGCAATCCCATCCTCAAAAGTTTGGTAGCCCCAGGAACTCATCAGATTCAATCCATCGCAACTGGGTAACAACAGTTGTGCATCGACATGGCATCAACGCGCGATACCCACCAAAAAAGACCGCGAGCGGGAATAAAAATCACAACACCCGATCAAGCCAGAGACACAAGTACGCAGCCGGCGGCAACCACAAGGGACATCGCTCGGAAAGATTTCAGGAGCCTGTTGCGTTCCGCCATCTACCTCTCGGACACTGGAACAACAATCATCAGGTGTTCACTGCCCTCTGGGATTCACTACTGCTGTCCTCTCAAACAGTAAACGTTTGAGGGCAGCAGTTCATGAAGCAGGGGCTACTTGTCCCACCACCAGTTCTCGCTTGTGCCGGCAAGTGCTGTGCTACAAACCTTCGCAAGGTTTGCATCAGTTTGTTGCTTCTCGACAACTTCAAAGCCATTGATATCGACACCACCTGATGCCGTCACAACCCATTTACCTCCGCGTCCACGAATGAAACTGCACTGCGGGTCAACGGCTTTCGGCGTAACATAGCTGGAGAGTGGCAGGTCATCGCTTTTCACCGTGAACAGGTCGAGGTCAAGATTTGCCTTCTGTGCAAGACGCTCCTGAGAGATCAATGTTGCAACAATGGTCATGTCCATGATGTTCTGGAGATCTGAGAAGATCGGCATGCGACGTGATAGCTCTGCGTACTTCTCAGTCATGGCGTCAGCCCATGCTTGGGCGAATTTATCTTTCCTGCCAGTTTGCGATGCTGTTCCATCGTCGCTGATTGCGTCGATTTCTGTCATTGTTTTCACACCTTGACCACTCAGCTTCCAAGCCAATCCATCTTCGCTCTTGGCAAGAGAATCGTAATCGCAGGCCATCCACCAGCGAGGATTCTGGTTGGATGCATGAGCGCTATTTTTTGACATCTGAAGGTAACTGTTCAAACCATTGACTTGCGAGGGAGTCAAGCCCATCGCTACGCGTTTCATTTCGTAATCAGCGGCGACCATGGTTCGAGCAAACCGTGAGTCGGTGGGTACGCCTGTCAGTTGAATTGTTTGTGGCCCAAACGCTTCTCGCATGGACGCTTCATAAACAGCAGGATTTTGTCCCGGCCGCAGAGTGATCCGACGCATTAACTTCTGAAGACGCAGACGCCCTTCAGCAGTTGGCTCGATCGAGCAGCTGATGCCTTCCTGTCGAGCAGTCTCGACGCTTCGCAAGGCAACCACAAGATCCGACAGACGCATCGTTGCTCCTCCGGTCACTGTGCCAACGACAAATCCATCCTCACGCACTTTCCATGGTTCTGCTGGACCAGCGATGATGACGTCATTCTTATCTTTATCGACAAAGACGTATTCGATTCGCTGTAAGCCAGCAAGATACTGAACATCACGCGGAATCTCGCGTCCCTCTTCATTCGCCTTCTTGATTGCATTTTGGATTCCACGTAGCGAAACCATACGCATGTTGGCCTGTTTGGCGATCTCGCCGGCAAGCGGGGCCCACCCCTGCTCCATAGCAGTCGTGAGGTCCTGCAACTCTTGGACGGTAGCAGTCCGCATCACGCCTGCAGCATCAATCATGACACCACCGACAGCACGGTTTCCACCACCGAATTGTCCAGCTTGAACAGTGGAGGTCAGCGTTAGAACGCCGAGAAAGACGGGAAAGAGTGAACGAACGATACTTTTCAAGGCAAAATCCATCGCGGTGGATCTCCGGGATTGCTGGCGGTGTCGGACACCACCAGAAGTTAAAGGTTTTATTAGCTATAGCTTATTGTGACCAAGGTTTCGCTATTTTTCGAGCAAAAACTGCTTCATGAAGAAGATAGTTCACTCAAAAAACATCGGCAACTGAAGGTTATGCGGTCTCGTCCAGATATCAACGGTGGACGGGAAATCCCCCAGATTCTAGTTTGGAGGGAGCAAAAAGCGGAACAGCAATGGTCAAATTTAGGTGTCAAACGCCAATCCCACGACCTCGGAGCGTGCATTTTGCCTGCAATGGATCGTAATCAGTCGAAAAATTCGCCTCCTCAACCAGTGGGAGATAGGAAGGCAATGGCAGCTAGGAAAGATCAAGGTGCTTACTTAATTCTGCGCAGCTCGGGGCGTTGGAGCGACGTATTTCGTCTTTCCGCACCCGAAGGCGCGGTTTTGGGGCGGGCCTCGGCAAATGAGATCGTCCTTCGCACGGAGCAGGCTAGTCGACAGCACGCTCGGGTGTCTTGGTCCGCGGACAGCTGGATTCTTGAGGATCTGGGCAGTCGGAACGGTACACTGCTGAATGGACAGAGGATCTCTTCGCCCACGCGTTTAGAGGACGCGGACTTGATCGAAGTGGCTGGCTTCGCCATCACGTTTGCTCGCAAAATTGAAGGTGGCATCGGTGAACCGGCACGCTCTCCCGCCGCAGCGGGCCAAGCCACAGACGATCAGATCACACTCGAAATGGATCCGTCTGCCATCACCGATCGGCGGCGGCACAGTTCCTATCTTTTCGATCCTGCCGGTTCTGCCAAATCTGCATCGGAAGCCAACCACGGACAATCGAGCCGAAATTTGCTTCAGCTCGCCTTTTCCTTAGCGCGATGCGACGAGATTGAACAAGCCGTCGACATTGTGCTGGATTGCCTCGCTGCTCATGTGCCACTGGACACTGCAGGTGCTTATGTATGGCACACGAAAAAAACGCGCAGCAACCCGCAAGACATTCCACTGGCCGGAACCCGACAATCAGGTTCACGCAGCTACCGTCGCCCACCTGAATCCCTGCTGGCATCCGTTGTCACGGAAGGCGGTGAGGCAGTATTAGCTCGCAACGTCATGGGCGACGAGCAACTGGCCACCGAGAATAGCCGCGGGGAACTTGATGCTGAAAGTGTCGTCATGGCGCCGGCGAGAGATCAGCGAAATCAGCTCCGCGGTGTCGTACACGTCACCACAACCGCAGGCACCCCACCGCTTGGCTCAAATGAACTCGAGTTCATTGTTGCGACCTGCGAAATTTTTGGTGAATCGCTCGGGAATCTTGCCAACCGCAAACGCTTGGATCGCTCTCTTCGCCAGAGTCAAAAGCAGATCAAGGAGTTACAGGACCGGCTTGGTAACAAGGTCAACATCGTCGGCAAAAGTTCTTCGATCGGCGAAATCGTGCAACAGATTGGAATGGCTGCCCCTACCAACGCAACCGTCCTGGTGCGCGGCGAATCAGGGGTCGGGAAAGAACTGGTCGCTGCTGCACTGCATCATGCGAGTGACCGAAGTGCTGGACCGTTGATATGTTTGAATTGTGCAGCGCTGTCCCCGACGTTGCTCGAGAGTGAATTATTCGGCCATGAAAAAGGCGCCTTTACCGGAGCAACGGAGCGGAAACGTGGCAAATTTGAGGCAGCCGACGGCGGCACCTTGATGCTAGACGAAATCGGTGAAATGAGCCCGGAGGTACAAGCTAAATTCCTCCGAGTACTTGAGGGTCATCCGTTTGAACGAGTGGGCGGCCACGAAGCAATCAAAGTCGATGTGCGAGCCGTTGCAGCCACTAACCGTGATCTGCAGACGATGGTTCGTGAAGGCAAGTTCCGACAGGACTTGTATTACCGACTGCATGTTGTTGAGATCGTCGTGCCACCACTTCGAAATCGAGGCAAAGACTGTCTGCACCTTGCCGAGTACTTCCTGACCCAGTTCAACCAAGAAATGGGGCGGCGAATCGAGGGATTCTCTGATGCTGCCAAACAGGCTTTGCTCGAATACTCGTGGCCGGGAAATATTCGTGAGTTGAAAAATGTCGTGGAACGTGCGGTCGTACTGAATGCGAAAAACCGGATCGAAGTTACAGACCTCGCCCTCGCACCTGCCACGCAAGGTATGCCGACAAGTGCTCAGACGGATGAAACGGTAGAAATGACTCTCGCGGCATTGGAACAAATTCACATCGAGCGCGTGCTACGGCACACCGATGGGAATAAGAGTCGAGCCTCGGCAATTCTGGGAATCGAACGCAGCACGTTGGATCGCAAACTAAAGCGTTTCTCGGCGGCTCAATGAGCCATGCCCCAATGACGAGAGATGGAACATAACCGCAAACTCACAGACGGAGGTGGTTCGGGTCCCTCGACCGCCAGAAGAAGTTTGTCCGGTTCACTCGAAACCTTGCATGAATTCGATCGTTCATCCCTCTAGATCGAGATTTGCTCCGGCCTCACCTGGAGTGTCTCGATGGCTGCTGGGAGCAATCCCCTGAGCATCAGTGTCAGATCGAGACTCATAATCAGGCTGACCGTCGGTTGCCGTCGATTCATCAGCGTCATCATGACGTTCGAACTGGTCCAGCATTTGGCGTCCATTGCCATGGCGGTCTCCTGTCTGATCACCGGCATCAATCGCGTTGGAATCACCGGACTTTCCGCCTGGTTTCTCCGCAGTTGCTTGCTGCCGAGTTGATTCAACGGCTTGCGAATCGGCTTCGCCCCCACGGGCAGCCGCACGGCTGGTACCGGCGATCGATGCTGCGGCAGCACTGGGATTGATGTTCATTGACGTGTCCTTCTTTTTTTTGGAAGCCTCAGTCAAACATTTAAAATGGCAGCCAATTTCCCAATCCAGTTTTCGGTTCTTTTGCAATTTCCTGAGGGTCATCAGAGATGGCTGGAAAAATCATTTCCAATGTCTCTTCGACACCTTCAAGAGCCCGCCTCTGATAAGTCAGGTCATGCAGTGGGCCACGTACATCGATTGTCCAAAGAGTGTACTGCTCGCCCAAGGTCAGAAGCCCCATCAGGGAATTCCGAGGGTTCACCAGCGTTTGAAAGCTTACGTCAAGTTCTTGGCGATTGTCGAGTTTCCCATAGCCTTTCAACGCAATCAACTCGCCCGAAACGTTGATTTGGTCAAACGTGATGGTTTCTCCAAAAAGCTCAAACTGAAGTTCAGCATCCGTCAACGCAGAATAGTCCTGTTCGTCAGGCTTCTTGATCCTGAGCAACTCCATCACCTGATCCATCAGCGGCAACTTGTACAAAGTAGCATCGCTTACCAACGACCAGCCCTTGCCACGCAACATGCTGATATTGCCAAGCTTGCCAAACAGTCGCGTGCGTCCCTCAAGAATTCCAGACATATCGCTCCCATTTTGACCAAAATCCGCAAGGATATTAGGCACCATGGCATCATCAACACTGACGACAACATCAAAGTCACCGGTCGACAATTGCACTTTGCCGTCCATTTCGATCGTACCGCCAAACAGATCTCCACGAAGTTTGTTTTCGGGCAGTGCGGGACTCAGCAATTGGCCCGAGCCAGCAGTATTTGTCGAGTTGGTACCGCGAGTGGGATTCCCCAGATACAACATCGTATTGGCGATTGAAAAAGGACCTTGAATGTTGGTCACCTGCAAATCAAACACGTGCATCGAGTCGATCTGGATATTCCCATTCGCAAAGGTTCCACGGTCATCCTGCCTGCCGGTGACCCTGACACTGCCACGCATGGAATGGACGGGGCCAACCTCCGCAATTCGGTTACCCTCCAATTGCAACGCAATATCCCAATCAAACTCAGGGTTCACGTGCATAGCATCGGGGAGGGAAATCCGTGTTGCCCCGGAAATACCAATGGGTCCGCGCAACTGCAACGCCTTCATCCCTTCACGCATCTGTGATGGCATGGCGGCGATGAGCTCTACATCAGGCAGCAGCCGACTGCCGGTATGCAGATTCATCATCAATTCCCATCTTCCTTCTGCATTCTGGCGGCAAATCCCGTTGGCCGACAAAATCGATGCATCATGACGACCTTTCAACGAAATCAGTTCTACCTTCGAGCCATCGTAAAAGACTGATCCAGCCGTCACATCAATTCGATAGGGTAAAGAACTAGGACGCAAACTCAGAGTACGACTGGTGACCAAATCAGTTTCAAGTTCCTTGGCACTCAGTTCAAGATTGAGTTTGCCATCCGACCCGAGCTGTTCGAGATTTACCGTCAATTGATCGAGACTCCCCGTAGGGGAAATCGATTCCCAAATTCTTCTTGCATCTCCTGGCAAGGAATTACGAAGCGCGTCATCCATCAATACATTGGTCGCATCGAATTGCAGCTTCAAATGAGAGGGCATTGCGTTTGCCCTCTGCAAGTTCCTTACGCTGACGGTACCAACATTCGGCTGGGGTTTCCCAGCAATGCGATAAAAACCTCGACAGACAACATCATGCCCATTTGCACTCACCCCTCTCAGGTCATTCAGCTTCACAACATCGTCTTCGACCTGCAGCTTGCCCGTCACTTTGTACAAGGGATAGCGGAATTTTTCATATCGAATGTAACCGTCACTGACTCGCACATCAATCTTGCGTGAAGACCGACCATTTGCATCGGTTGTTATTAAGGCTGTTACCAAATGCAAACGACCACGTGGTTTCAGTGATCGCGTGAATGATTCCAAATTAGACGTGGGACCATCCCGCGGCGACATGGCCTTCAGAAGGGTGGCGTCAATCGGAATCGGACCATCGGTTGTGATTGCAAACGCCTTCTCGAGCGTGATGCCTGGCTTGACCGGCAGTCTAAACGCACACTGCATCTGGTTGGATCCAATGGTACCACCAAGTCTTTCGGCGACTGCAATGCCGTCGCGAATTTCAATCTTCCCAAACAGGTTTTCGACTGGGTAGGGAAAGCGATCATACTGCACATCCACGCCTTTGCAGGTGACGTGTCCATCGAGCTTCCACTGCAAATCTTTGTGCAGCAGTTTACCTTCAATATCTACTCGCCCGTAGGGTGAGAACTTATGCCAGTTGGCTTGCATCTTGGCAGGCAAGGCTGCCGCCAAACGATCGTCGAGCATGATGTTGCCGGCGTTAACCTGCAAATCCGCAGTGCAGGGCCACGCGTGACCATGAAGCCGGCCACTTGTCCGCACCAAAGAATCGCCAAACATGAACTGAGAAGTTTGAATCGAAACTCCGTTTGGATCACAGATCACAATCCCGCGGAGTTGTGAAATGGGTTGCGGAATCGACTGATGAGAAAAACGGCCTTCATGAATCGTTGTTTTCAGCTTGTAGTCGGTTTGTCCAGCCGACGACTTGTGTACAGCAAAACTTGCATCGCAGATACACTGCAAATCTCGCACCTCTCGGACGACCTTGCGCCATTGCGGTGGCAAACGATCAAACAGGTCACGGCTTAAATAAGCACCTTTGACCACTCCCCGAATATCCACTCCCCTGCTTGAGGTATTAATCTGAACAAGTAGCGAATTTGCAAAGTCAGTCGATCCACGCAGTGTGATCGCATCATCGGTCTTGCCCTCGGCATTCGGAGTGCGAACAACCAGGACCTCGGGAAAGCTTGCGATCATCGGCCGGCTTTTGGAATCAGAATCAACCAGATGCAGGCGTAAGCGACGGACTTCCATTCGTGGCGTCACCGGACCGAATTCAGGCATCGGCAATAATTCGCTGATCGATGGAGTGCCATTCTGCAACAACCGCGTATTGACATGCACACCGTCTAACAAAATACGATGCGTGTTGAGCGGTAAACCTCCCGAGCCAATCTTGCCCGTGTCCAGCTCTGCTTCGACTGTCAAACGCTCGATGCGTACTAATTCGCTATCCTCCGCACCATCAATTACCGCCAGCGGATCAAGAATTCGCAAGTCTTCGAAAATGAAACCGATGTTTTTGTCAAAGTATCCCCGACGAAGCGAAACAACGTGCTCGGGATAGTGTTCCTGAAAAACTTTTAGAACATGTCGGCGAGCTGTTTCACCCACCGTTTGCGGCGTGAGGGTATAAACCACAAAAGCGACGCCGGTGCAAACAAGCGCAGCACTGACCAGCCGCGAGAAAAGTCTCGGCTTGGCGGAAATCGGCGCATCCTTAATGCCATTCAAACCCGAACCTTAGAGCGTTCAGTTGTTGCGAGCGTTCCATCACCTCGCAGCCGGATGATAGCCCTGTTTTCAGGTACCCAGCCAGCCCAAAAACTGCCAAAAGCGGTAGAGCCACGGCGATTGCCAAGGACTTTCCAGCGAAGCAGACATCGAAAACACACTCAATGCCAGCATTACATAGAGCGTGCCGCGACGCGTGGGCGTCGTTCCAAACCAAGCCATGACGGGAGTGATGACAAGTAACCACAAGGGCGCGAACCATAACAACCAGCGAAAACACACGCTGACACCACCGTAATTACGGTCAATCAACGGACGATTCAGATAAAACAAAAAGCAAACAATTGAAGCAACTGAAATCGCTAGCACCAAGCGTCTGGACTCTGGTGGACCACGCAACACTCCTGCCAGAAGCCCCACGGGCACTAATAACCACATCGGCGTCAGCGAAAACAGGCCATGATGGCCAAATGTCATCTGGGTGAGATAGACAAGCTTGGAAGGTTCGCCTTGGTCAACGCCACGACGTACTCCGTCTTTCCAGTAGGTGTTGGGATACTCATACCAATCGTCCCAGCTTGCCACGGACCATCGATTTTCCTTCAACAGCAAGGCAAATTGCCGCTCGTCGCTCCTCACAATCCAGCGTGCTGCCTCATCGGATGCAGTGACTTGAATTTCGTCTGTGCTGGCGACCAAACCCACCTCCCTCAACCGCGTTTGAACCTCTTTTATGATCGACTCGTCAGGTTCAGTCGAGCCGGCTTCCAACGAATCGAGCACGGCAATCGTCGAACCGTTTCCCCGATGAGCATACGGCGGGCGCAGGCTTTGATGTGCTAGCCAATTCGTTCCAAAGAAGCCAAGAGCAACAATCGCCACCCCTGCCGCAAAGGGCAACACTGACGCACGCGTCGCCCAAGCAAATAAACCAAACCAAAAGACCAACATCGACAGCGCCGGCAATTCATTAGCTGCCGCGAGTGCTGAACCGGCACCAGCCAACAGGTACAGCACCACATGCGATCGCCTCTGTGAACCACTGCCACTTGAACCACTGCCACTTGAACCACTGCCACTTGAACCACTGCCACTTGCATCCGGGCCGTTTAGCTTTAGTTTTTTCGATCCCCCGCAAGTACTTGCCGCAGAATTTGCATTGCCAATTCCACCGGTAGCCACCAGATAAATCCAAGCCACCACTGCCGTCGCGGTAGCAGCTGGCAAGTGATTGTTCAACGAGATCGTAAATGGCAGCAGCATTGTCCCAAAACAGCACCCCAAAGCAGCCATTCGTTTGGACCAGTCATCTTTCCCGATTCGTTCGATGCACCCCATGGTGGCAAAGAAGAAGAGAGCCAAGAGAGGCAGGTTGACGAGCGTTAGCAGAATTCTTGTCAGGTAAATCGGCTGATCTGTCAAAGTCATACCAGTGACAACATTGACAACTTTGTAGATGCCCGCGACCGCAGTTGGAAATAGCGGTGGTTTACTGCTGTAGTAGTGCTGCTTGTCATCAGCTCCCAAGTGCCGCACTTTATCGATTGTCTGCCACGGACGAATGTGGCGACGAACCGGATCGACAATTTCGATCTGAGAGTCGATCGCATAAGTGCCGTGCTCAACGAGTGATGCTACCGTACACCATCGACTGCGATCATTCGCACTCAGAAAAGCAGTGGTCCCGTCACGACCTGTAACAACCGAGATGCGTCCGGCAGTCAAAGCCAACGCGATTAAAGCAAAAACCAGGTAGGCAGAGCGTCGTGCCTTTATCTCACATAGGTCATGCTCGGTCATGAACTTTGCGCCTCAGTATCATCACCGCTCTGACTGTTCGAATCATCGAGTGTTCCGGCAACATGCTCCGCAATGCTAAACGCATCACGGGGTCCGTGCGTCCGCGCGACAACCAACTCAGCCAACAATCCAGCAAGAAGAAACTGTGCCCCGAGCAGTAAGGCAACGATGCAGTAGTAAAAAATTGCTTTTTCATGAAGGTGCACTGGATCCGCGTTTTCGATCAATCGAGAGAGAACCCACCAGGCGGATAGCGATAGAATTCCAACACCACCTACGGTGAAAAACAACATGCCTCCCACTCCAATGAGATGTAATGGACGACTTGAGAACCCGGTTAGAAGATAGATGGTCATCAGATCAAGAAAGCCCTTGATCATTCTTGAGAATCCGTACTTCGAATGACCAAATTGGCGGGCGTGATGCTCGACAACAATCTCACTGGGTTTAAAACCTCGAGCAGCAGCAAGAACGGGAATGAAACGGTGCCGCTCGCCATAGAGTTCCACCTCTTCAAATATTTCCCGGCGGTATGCTTTGAAACCGCAGTTGTGGTCATGTAGTTTCACCCCCGTAAGTCTGCTCACCAGCCAGTTGAATACTCGACTCGGCAAAACTTTGTGCAGCGGATCATGTCGAACCTGTTTCCACCCACTAACCACATCAAAACCTTCATCCAGTTTTTCAAGAAAACGCGGAATTTCCTGCGGATCGTCCTGTAAGTCAGCATCCATCGTAATCACGATTTCGCCTGCGCAAATGTCGGCACCCGCGGAAAGTGCAGCAGCCTTCCCGAAATTACGACGAAAGCGGATCGCCTCGGTGCCAGCGTGGGTCTGGACCAATTTCTGCATGATCGCCCACGTGCTGTCGGTTGACCCATCATCCACAAACACGACTTGGGCTTGTATCTGATGATCGTTGCAAACACTCAGAATTCGCGTGTGCAACTCCTCAATCGACTCAAACTCGTTGAGCGTTGGGATGATGAACGACACATGACGGGTTCGCTGTTGCACTTTTGCCTCTCCACTTGGATAAAAATGAGGGGTCGCGTTGCTTTCAGCAGCGGAACTGCCAGTCGTTTGATTTTGTAAATCACATTGTGCCCACAGTACCGCGGGCGATTTGTTCTGACCTGACGATGGGCACAGGCATCAGAGCTTCGCGGTCGAAAGTAATACCTATTAAGTATTACAGAACGATGCGAGTCAGGCACCGATGAACGCTCAAGGCAGGACCTCCATTATGCCCATCTGTCGGTCCCGTGCCAGCGGCAACCTGAGTCAAAGAGGGTGTTGTGGTGGGAATAAGCTGGAGTTTGAGATTCAATTATCTTCGTCAACCACCTTACTTTACTCGCCTCCCAACTCCGATCCGCGATACGTCACTGGCTTAACGGATTCCGCAAAATGGCAGATGTCAAGGTATAGAACACTCGCGACGGCATGTTCAGTCGTTTATAAACTGGCGTCGCACTCTTTCGCGAAGCGTTTTTTTGACGCTGGCACCGCTCTCTCAAACAAGTTGCTGTTGGTTCATGAACACTTCAGACTCACCCTCCCCGCAACGCCGGTTCAATACCAGGCTGGGCTTGTTCTTATTTCTAATCTATCTGACTCTGTACACCGGATTCGTACTGATCAACGCTTTCGCTGCTGACAAGATGGAAACCATAGTTCTGGCAGGGCTTAACTTGGCAATCGTCTACGGCTTTGGACTGATTGTGTTTGCATTGGTCCTGGCTCTGATTTATGGCCTCATGTGTCGCAGAGACCCAGCTGAAAATACTGAGACGGGAGAAGTAGCCGCAGTTCAGGGGGATTCCAAATGATTTACGACCCCGCACCACTCGCTATTTTCATTTTTCTGGGCTTCGTGTTCGGTACCGTTGGACTTAGCTTCTACCTCGGCCGCAAAGCAAAATCATCCGAAGGATATTTCGCAGCACATGGTCAGATTCCATGGGCCGTCAATGGTATCGCGTTTGCTGGTGACTACCTTTCCGCCGCATCATTTCTTGGTATTTGCGGGATGATCGCGGCCTATGGTTACGATGGATTCCTGTACTCCATCGGATTTCTGGCCGGCTGGATCGTTGCTTTGTTTGTGATCGCGGAACCGATGAAGCGACTTGGTAAATTCACATTTGCGGACGCGTTGGATGCAAAATTCAATTCACGAGGTATCAAAGGTGCTGCGGGCATCAGCACGCTGGTTGTCAGCATTTTTTATCTCATCCCACAGATGGTTGGTGCGGGCTCACTGATTCAGCCACTCTTAGGACTTCCTCACTGGGTCGGCGTGGTGATGGTTGGTGTTGTGGTCATCATGATTGTTGTCACGGCAGGTATGGTCTCAACCACATGGGTCCAGTTTCTCAAAGGATCACTGCTTGTCATCTTCAGCACCGTGCTCGTGGTCATGTTGCTGCAAAAAGGTTTGACAACCGACACAAGCAGTTTCCAAACGATCGGTCCAGTGAGTGAACAAGATCTGAAACAAAAGACCATCGCAGATCGAAAAGTAATTCCGCCCACAGGGGGCTGGCTGAGTACTGCCGAGAAGAAACAGGAATTCATACGATTCGTCCCCAAAGATGGCAGGGCGGGGTACGACATTTTCCATATCGATGATATCCCTGGGTCGGATGACAAGTTGCTGCGACAGGCACAATCAGTCACGGGTTCAGGAGCATCGAAAGAGATCGATGGTGCTCCGAATGGTCGTGAAAGCGGCGAACGAGAATTGCAACCGATTGGACATCTTTCCAAGCTTCCCGGAGGCGAAACCTCAACAGGGCCTCTGGGGCCCATTTCATTCTTCACGACGATCGGAGACAGTGAAGTTATCCTATGGGGAAGTACGACAATTACGAACCCCGAAGGCCCCAAGACGACGGTTTACTATCAGAAGCCAACCGCAGGCAAACGTGTCTTGCGTCCCGGTGAACATCCAAAATTTGCTGGCATCCGAGGAGATAGCTTTGGTGACAGGCTGAACTTCCTGTCGTTGATGCTCGCTTTGTTCTGTGGAACCGCATCGCTTCCTCATATTCTGATTCGCTACTACACGGTCAAAGATGGTTCAGCTGCACGCAAAAGTACGATTGTGGGAATCGCCACGATCGGCTTCTTTTACGTTCTGACGCTCTACCTCGGATTAGGAGCGATGACCAGCGGATCACTTGACCTGACGGACACCAACATGTCCGCGCCTCTACTGGCGAATAGTATTCGTCCGTGGCTTTTCGCGGTCATCTCAGCGATTGCCTTCACGACCGTTTTGGGTACCGTCAGCGGCCTGATTCTTGCCAGCAGTGGTGCAGTTGCACATGACCTGCTGATCGGTGTCATGGGTATCAAGCTATCCGGAGATGCTCAAGTCAAAGTCGCGAAAATTGCGGCCATCGTTGTTGGGGGAATCGCGATCATCCTCGGAGTGCTCTTCAAAGAACTGAACGTGGGTTACCTCGTCGGCTGGGCTTTTAGCGTTGCCGCGAGTGCAAACCTGCCTGCTCTGGTCATGTTGCTGTTCTGGAAAAAGACAACCAAAGAAGGAATCATCGCCAGTGTGTTGGTAGGAATGATCAGTTCTCTCGGATGGATCCTTCTATCCGCGGACACCTACAAATCGGTTTACGGACTGGATCCCAATGACGCGATTGCACCGTTTAGCCAGCCAGGAATCATCACGATTCCGCTTGCTTTCATTACCTTGATTGTCGTTTCCTTGTATTACAGCAACAAACAGGAGGAGAGCACAAGCAAAGCAAGTGTTTAACGACTTGCAACGCTTCTGACTCGTTTCGGCCATGATTTCTTACAGCAGTGACTGCACATCTCACTGTTGCGGATGGTTGTGTTTTTTTAGAGCGACCATCTTGGGTGGAATTTTGTCAATTCATTACTATGGGAAACCCCTTGTCATTACTATGGGAAACCCCTTGGAGCCGTTCAGCGAAAGAGTTGACGTCCGAGCCCAGAACGATTGTGAGTTGATAGCAAAAAGTACGAAGCGAATTCAGCTACTTTTCCAATCAAAAAATCTGACTTGGCCTGAAATCCAAAAATTCATTAAACTCCCGGGGCTATGTAGCCGGGAAGCGGCTTGTTCGAAGGGGATTCACACGAGGTGAAGGCCATCGAAATCAATTGATCAGAGTATCAAACGCATAGAACAAGTCACGAAAGACTTGAGCGGAGACAGGTGTTCGGCAATAGGACCGCAGGGAGGGAACCAATGCCAGGCGAGTCGTTCCGATTCATACATGCAAGCGATTTTCATCTGGAAACGCCATTGGGCGATCTGGATTCACTGCCTCCTCACTTACGTGAGGCCATGGCTGAGGCTCCGCGACAAGCAGCTCGTGCCGTGTTTGAAGCATCTTTAGCTGACAACATTGATTTCCTGGTGCTATCAGGCGATCTTTTGAATCCGCAAGCAGCGGGTCCACATGGCATGTCAATGCTGCTGGACTATTTCGAGCAACTCAATCGCAAAGACACACCAGTCTTTTGGTCGGCGGGCTTGGCCGATGCCCCGCAGAAGTGGCCGGACTCGGTGCCTCTGCCGCCGAACGTCACTTTGTTCCCAAAAAACCGTGTGACGGCGACACCAGTTCAACGCGGTGGACGTTCCATCTGCACCGTAGTGGGCCGCAGTAGCGACGGGCAAAACGTGTTACACGTCCCCAGCTATCGTATTGACCCCACCGAGGATTATACCGTTGCGGTTGGGTATGGCGATGCGGACGCAGACGCACTGGCCGAAGGACGTTTTGATTATTGGGCCCTTGGCGGCAAACACAACCGGACAGAAATTGCCGGCGGCGCAGAAGCAGCGGCTGTTTACTGCGGAACACCACAGGGCAGGTCACTCTCGGAATCGGGAGCTCACGGTTATTCGACAGTGGATGTGGATGGTGACGGAACCACACGAGTGCATACAGTTGAGTCAGATGTTTTCCGTTACTGCAACATTGAGTTGGATGCGTCAGAAATCGCAGCTGTTGGAGGCATCCGCAATCTGCTCGGCGAGCGGATTTCACGCTTGCAGCACGAGAACGGTGGCCGCCACCTGTTGATTGGCTGGGACATTTCGGTCGCCTCTGGGGAAACACTTGCATCCGTGGGTGACACCGAGGAATTACTGCAGTGGGTGCGCAGAGAGTATGGACATGGCAACCCATCGGCATGGACCTCAACTCTGAACCTTCGCCCTCCAAGGCAATACCCGGCCTCATGGAATGATGAAGACACCATTCTTGGGGACTTCCTGCGTGCCTCTGACAAACATCGAAAACTGGATGGTCGTGACTTGAATCTCATGCCAACCACCGAAGAACACTCGGGTCTCAACAGCACAACAACCACGCTACTGGCAGAAGTCGCTGCCTCTGAGCGGATGGATGTACTCGATCAGGCAACCCTGTTGGGTGTCGAATTGCTCCGTGGCGGAAAGCCGAACTTGGTGCAGAAATCATGAAAGTTAAAGACATTCAGATCGACGGATTCGGTGTTTGGACCGGTCTCTCCGTAGACTCCCTTCCTGAAGGGATGACGTTGTTTTACGGCCCTAATGAAGCCGGCAAGACAACGTTGATGCAGTTCGTGCGCGCAATGCTGTACGGATTCACGGACGAGCGCCGCGAAAAATATCTGCCGCCTGTGCATGGCGGTACGCCAGGCGGTGCCCTCCGCGTTAGTGGTCCCGGTGGGGGCTATGAGATCAGGCGTCGGAGTCAACTCACAGATACGGGATCAAGTGGCCAATTATCCGTCACGGGACACGATGGTCTCAGTCAGGGACAACACCGACTTAGCAGCCTGCTGGGACAAATTGATGAATCAATTTTTACCAATGTGTTTGCGATCGGAATGCGGGAACTGCAGGAACTGAGCACTCTCGATGATACTGCTGCCGCCGACGAACTCTACAAACTTTCCAGCGGGCTTGATCGTGTATCGCTGGTTGATGTGCTGCGATCCTTGCGTGATGGTCGCGAGCATTTGATTGGGAGCGAAGCTTCCCCTAACGAAGCAGAAGCAGTCAAACTGCACGGCCTGATCAACAAACGGGAGCAGCTTCGTGATGAAGTTCAACAACTGACTCGAGGTGGTCGTCGCTGGAGTGAATTAGCATCGCAGCAACGGGCACAGGATCATGAAATTGATCAGCTTGTTGAGCGGACTTCGGGTTGGGAACGTGAAGCCCGTTGCATTGAGATTGCATCTGGCGTTTTCGATAAATGGCAGGAACGCGAACTGCTATCTCAGTCCATGCAAGAGATGGAAGAGGATATTCTTTTTCCTGAAGAGGCTCCCTCACAATTGGTACAAATCGATGCCATGATGGAGGAGCGTCGTGCGCGACTGGAGGATATCAGAAGCAAGCGGCGTGTTGTGCGCGAAAAAGCCGAGCAACTTCCGGTCAGTCGACGCCTGCTTGATTTACGGAGCCGAATCGAGGCTGCCGCAGAGCAGGCAACCTGGATCGAAGCACTGGAAGAACAATTAGAGCGTCTTGATCAACAAATCGAGCGAGCTAAAAAACAGCTGGAAACCGATGCTGATCGGTTGGGCATGGATGACGAAGACCGTCAGACGCTGCTGTCGGGAGACCTTTCCCAACTACCCGAGTTGTCAAAACAGACAATGGGCTCATTGTCAGGCCCCGCCAAACAAGTCAAGGAGCAGACTTTCCTGCTGAAGCAGGCGCGAACAGATGCGGTAAACTACAAAGAAAAATCTGACAAGCTTGCTGATTCACTGCAGGAAACCCTGGAGCGAGCAAACGCCACCAACCTACAACAGGCAATCCGTCAGAACACGGAAGTGATTGCAACGCTGCGACATCGCATGCAACTTGGTGAACACCTCGAGAAGCTAAAAAGGCATTATCGCGATCTTGAGAAAGAGACGGTTGATCTGACAACCGCTGAAGCTCTGCCAGTAGACCGTCTGGTGTTGCTGGGCGTGCCATTCATTGTGGGGGGCATGGGCCTGATCTACGGTATGGCCAACGTCTTCGGCATCACCTGGCTCGTTGCCAGGCCTGACCCCACATGGGGCATGCTGTGCATTCTCTTCGGCTTCATGAGCTTACTGACGTATTATTTTGGCAGGGAGAATGGTCAACGAACAACTTCGCGTGACCGCGAAGACTGCGAACGGCAGATTGATACACTCCGGCGACAAATCCGCGAAGTTGAATCAGAACGCAACAACATTGACTCCACCTTACCTACGACAAACGAGTCGTTGGAATTACGAGTTCGTGACACACAGAACCTGATCACAGAACTCGAAGCAGCGTTACCGACTTACCACCATCATGAATCCGCGTTGCAATCCTACAAAGCAGCTCAGGAGCGCGCGACAAACGCTGTTGATGGGCTAAGGGACGCCAAACGTGCGTGGGCTGCAACTTTGAACCAACTCGGCCTGAGCGAGTCCATGTCACCCTCCAGCGTCCGTAGTCTTAGTGATGGCTATGAAGCATTGCAAAACAGTCGCCGAAGACTCGATGAACTCCAGAGCGAAAAAGATCAACGTCGTCGTGAGCGTCAAGCAATCGCCAAACGCATTGAATCGCTTTACTGCGAAGTCACGTCGGATGACACATTCGAAAGTGGCGAACAAGATGACAGTGAAGATCCCGAGCTCAGCCGAAGCCAGACTCCAGTCTCACACAACACACCTCTGGATAAGCTGAACTACCTGCAAAGCGAGTTAGCGCGACAACATCACTGGATCAAGCGACGCAGGGAACTGAAGCAACAGGATGTGCAACTTAAACGGCAGCAAAGCGGACACCGCCGAACCATCGAGCGAGGTGAACAGCAGCGTCGCGCCCTATGGGCCAAGTGTGGAGTCGCCACTCCTGAACAGTTCTATCAAATGGTTGACCGCAAGGCACAGTTGGTCGAAATGAACAGAAAGTACGAAGAACTGGACAAGCAGATCAAATCAATGATTGGCAACCATGTTGCGTACGAGGATATCGACTCCGCAATGGAAGAGGCATCAGCCACTGACCTTGACCGGCGTTGGGACTCGCTCACGACCAACATCACTGAAACAGAAGCACGAGTTGCGCAACTGCGCACACAACAAGGCCAGATCTCGCAGGAGATGAAACAACTGGGAGAGGATTCTCGACTGACGGTGGCACAACTGGAACTTGGCTGCATCGAACGTCGGATTGAATCTGCCGCCCGTCGTTGGCAAACCCTCTCCATGGCAAGCTGCCTATTGGAAGATGTTTGCAGCACATTTGAACGCGAACGCCAACCGGAAACACTTCGCGAAGCATCTACCTTTCTCAATCAGTTGACCGATGGAAAGTACACTCGCATCTGGACACCACTGGGCACAAATCAATTGAAAATTGGTGATGCCAACGACAAATCCATTCCGCTGGAAGTCCTCAGTCGCGGAACGCGTGAAGCTGTATTCATCGCACTGAGATTATCCCTAGCTGCAGCCTACTCACGGCGCGGAGTCATGTTGCCTTTAGTGTTGGACGATGTGCTTGTCAATTTCGATCGGGATCGCGCAGTCTGCGCAGCAAGAACACTCCAAACCTTTGCGGAGCTCGGACATCAAGTGATGATGTTCACCTGTCACCAACACATCGTTGATATTTTCCATAATATCGAGGCTCAGGTTCGGCTGATGCCCTCACAGGGTTCTCCGGGAACAGCCACCATTTTGGAAACTGAGTTCGAACCCGAACAGGAAGACGAGGAAGACAAAGCCGTTACTGAAGAAGAAACCGTCGTGGAGCCGATGGCTGAAGAACCAGTGGTCGAGGACAGCACAGAAGATCGAACAGTGGAAACACCGGAAGATAAAACTGCTGCAATACCTCAGCCCGATCGTCCACCAAGCGTCATCTACGTCGAACAACCAAAACGGCAACCGCCCAAGATCGAACGAATCAAAACATCCCCCCCGGAACAGGCACCAGCTTCCACTTTGGGCTGGGCTTGGTTCGAGCATGACTCTGACGCCAATGACTCGGTAGAACGATTGGAAGAAGTGGAGGATGCGTTAGCATCGATCACGGGTGAAGATTGGCGAGAAAATGACTTACTGCAATCTCCTGATGATGTGCCGGAGGACGTCTGGAACCGCCCCAGTTCATGGTGGGGAGACTCTGCATCCGATGCCCCGGCATCGAGAACAAGCTTTGATCACTAATGCTGATTTCTGCAATCCCATGATCCCGAACCAATACTCGAAAATCGGGGCCGTCACTGACAAGCAACCCCGACGGCAGCTTTCCAGACAGAAAAGCGATCTCGCTTTGGGCGGGCAAAATTGCTTAAAGATCAAGACGTTGAGTGCCTTATCTCCCTTCCACTCCACAGGTGATCTCCATGCTGCGTCTACTTCTTAAACTCTTCTCATTCGGACGGCAAAAACCAACTGCAATTAACCAAGAATCAGACAACGTGGTTCTTTATGCTGCAGTCGAAAATTCCGCCCGGAACAATCCGCGACCAGTTTTGAGCCCAACCGTTCTAACGAACGCACGGCCGTTACCACACCATCGTGAACGACTTCTGTCGATGCGATTGGCACACGCAAAACTTTGCAGCACTCGACGGTGCCTACGCCTCAACAGCATGGGAATTTCAACCACAGGAGATCTAGCGACGGCAGACTTGGCAAACCTCGCCACCCAATTTGGTGCTCCCAAAAAAGCACTTAAAGTTCTCAAACAATACCGCCGGGCCATCCGATTTTCAGCATCGGTACCCGGAATGATGCCACGAGACGCATTGCTATTAATCAGCATTCACCGCAGAAGTGTGCGAGGATTGGCCATGGAATCACCGGCGCGATTGCATCGCGACTTAGAGCGATTTGCTGAAAGTACTCAGGGCAGACAGCAATTGCGTGGACGGAGAATCCCCAGCACCAGACGACTGAAAAAATGGATTTCAGAGTGCGAAACGGCAACAAGTGGTGCACGTTTCCATGCGTTGGTGGCTTAAACTCAAAATCCAGCCAGCCGCACAAACACCCTAGGCCTCGTTACTGGGCACCTATTGAATTGCAACTGTGGCTGTGAAATCCGAGAACACAACTGCTCAACCCTCCATAGCTGAGCTGAAAACACAAAATCGGCTACGTCGGCAGCAAGCTATCGTGAGTAACACGACGAGGGGTCACGGAAGCATTGAGACAACCTCCAAAAGCATCCTTCATCGTGGTCTCGCTAGCGTCCCTCAGCAAACTGGCACACAAACCACGTATCGACTTAGGGCATAGCGAATCACGAAGGAACTTCGAATAAAGTTCCAAACGCCTTCATTCATAGCAGCAATCTTTTTTCCACGTCTGAATGGCCAAACCGCCGGGGAACAAGACCTCAGAGACTGGCAGTTTGAAGCACTGAAACACAACCGCTCCTAAACTTCATTATGGGAGTTTCTCCTATTCACATCGTTGCTAATTGTCCAGACACCGATGCCAGGCCCTGCATAGGAAAACCACACGTGTATATTCCGCATTGACCGACGCCTGACCAAAACGAATGTGATTTGAGAAGTAAAGACCTTAAAGGGTAATGCACCGACGGCAACAACCTCCGACACAGTCCATAGCAGCGGATATTTTTCAAGGTACAGGTGATTAAGATAGCCGGCATGACTGTTCATGGTCGAGATATTCCCGGGTGTCGTACCCGACATAGTGTCGGTTTCGGGAAATTTGTAGTGGTGCCAACGTGAGAGACAATTTTTCAATCCTGCGAGAATGTGCAGACCAGTTCGAAGCGCAGACCATTCGCATTCGACTCGCTACTGAGAAGATACCCGTGCTGATTACGGGAACAGATCCCAACGTCGCATTGAGCCTTGGTGGCGCGAGTACCTCTCGACCTATACGAGTCGAGGTAAAACACTCTGACTTCGAGCGTGCTGACACTCTGCTCAAACAGGATCACTTACGTGCGAAGCGGGTTGATTCATGGATTTGCCGCCGCTGCCATGAACAAAATGAACCAACTTTTGATGTCTGTTGGTCCTGCAACAAAATCCATGAGGAATCAGACGCACGCGGACAAGGCAATTCTTGCCCCGACAATCGTGAGACAGTTAGCAACTCGCCAACTGAAGTAACAGAACAAGTCCATGAATGTCAGTTGGGTGCAGTCAACAAAAGAAAACACAAACAGGAAGCGCGCTCGCACAAAAAGCGACATCAATATCCAACCGACCAAGTTCAGGAAGACCTGACGGAGTCGGTATCACGCTGTGCGAGGTCAGCCGTCGTGGGGCTTTTGCTGTTCCCACCTTTTCTGAGCATGTACTCGATTTACCTGCTGCTGAACCTTGACCCATTAGTCTACCGCAACGCCGACACGCAACGCCGGGTTTGGAGTATTTGGATTTTAAATACAGCAGTGGTCAGTCTGGGAACCACGCTTTGGTGGTTACTCATCTTTCGTGAATGAGTCGACGAGCACGTGTCGGCTTGCGCGACCCACGAGCCCAATCTTCTAATTTTGCGTTCCATACTCATTGCGACGAAAATACTCTTGCGGGAAACCTGCTTTTCCTGCCTCCTCGGGATGTCGCCATGGAAACCGCGGTCCTCGATCCTCGAGCAGTGGCACTTCTCGTCCGTTGCTTTCGAAGAGGAGTTTCCAAAGCCGTTTATTCAAAGCGACAATTCGTTCGGCGTGCTCAGGCTGGTCGATCAGGTTATTCATCTCTGCCGGGTCTTGTTCCAGATCATAAAGTTCGTCCCGATCCCAGAGGCCGTGACAGCGAATGTACTTCCATCGCCCACCAATGATGGCGTGCAGCGTAGGCGTGTGGGGATAATTGCGTTCCCAATAATACTCGTACAGCAAATCAGGCCGTTTCAATTTTGAAGGATCCGCAGAACATAAGGCGGACCAGAAACTCTGCCCATCGACATTTTCAATTGGTTGCGACAGGGTCGCATCAAGAATAGTGGGCGCTATGTCAATGTTGCCAACCAGCCCCTCGAACCGCAGTCCCGCAGGGATCTTCCCTTTTGCCATCATGAGCAACGGCACCTTTGCGCTGGCCTCGTAGGCGGTGCGTTTGTCGATCAGCCCATGATCACCAAACTGAAACCCATTATCCCCCATATAGATAAAGAGAGTGTTATCCAGAAGTTCTCGATCAGCAAGGTATTTGGTCAAGCGACCAACGCTATCATCAACCGCAAGCAAAGATTCGCAATAGCGTCGATAATATACTTCCGGAGAGAAATTCTCGATGTTGTACCCAAAGTCTGCACCATGCCTGCTATTCCGCTGATTACGAACCCACATTGGCAGGTTACCCTTTTCCATTTCTTCAACGGTGGGAGTGCGAATGGGCAATTCGGCACTGTCGTATCGCCCTCGATGACGATCAGCTGGAACAAAATCTGCATGAACTGCTTTATGACTCACATACATGAAAAATGGTTGATCTGATTTCCGCTCATTCAGCCAATCGATGGCATAATCAGTCAATTCATCGGTGATATAGCCCTTTTGCGGTACACGCTGCCCATTGACATTGAAACCATCATAGGTGGTTTGAGGTACTTCCCGCGTGGTTCCATGTCCATCAGGCCAGTAGGTCCCCTGACCTTTGAACGCGACCCAGTGATCAAACCCACGCTGACGATCATCGATATCGCCCCCCATGTGCCACTTACCAATGAAAGCTGTTTCATAACCGGACTTCTGCATCTGCTGAGGAAAGAAAACGAGGCCGGGATCAACCGGATGATAATTGTCGACAACTCGATGATTGTGAGCATATTGACCCGTCAGAATCGATGCCCGACTAGGGGAACATAGCGAGGTAGTGACGTATGTATGCGTCAGCATGGCACCTTGCGATGCCAATGCATCTATATGCGGCGTTTCTAAAAATGGGTGCCCTGCAGCTCCCAGGCAATCAAAACGATGGTCATCACAGAGAACAAAGACGACATTCATCTTTGGATCCTGTGCGGCCACGTTCGTGAAGGTCCCCGCCCCTGCCACAGTCAGCAGGATGAGGAAAACATAAAAACGAAGTGGTTGGAAAATCATGTGTTTTCTTCAAACTCGAAAATAAAATTCTGACTCACAAAAATGTGACATCGCTTCCACAATTCAGCAACAACGCTGAAGCAAATGCCTCCGACATTGATTCGGGACTTCAAGCCTTGAGCAATCACGCAACCGAGGCTACGAAGTTTGGACTGACCAGTCTACCGATAACGGGCTTTGAGTCGCACAGCCTAATTCTCTGAACGCATCCCGGTGCCGCCTCAAGATAATTTCTGATTGGCAATCAGGCGAGGATTCCATGTACGCGACTATACTCCCGATCCTCGGGCCCCAGACGCTGTCCAGTTTGGTAAGCCTCAAGCATCGTATTATAGACATCGATGCCCTCTTTCCCGACATTTAAAATCTCGCCGGTTTTGAACCGACCATTTGCACCCGAAATTGCGTGGAATACGCCGGACAATTCGCGTTTCACATCGGAGTGGCGACCATCACCAGACTCAGTCGAAATGGTAATACACGAATTCTCGAGGATTGATTTTCCGTTTGCCTCCTGAACACCATCAAGTCGGCTCAGGAAGTATGCAACTTCCCGCATTTTCATATGTGCATGGGCTCGCAGTTGCTTATTTTCTTTCTCCGGGTTGAACTTGTGCCACCACTCGTGACTACATCCCGCCGACCCACTTTTATTCAACTCGTTTGCATCGTCAAACGAGTAGACATGCTTACCGTTGTACTGATACTCCCCAGTGACTCTCAAGCGTTCACCAGCCGCCAAAAACGTAACAGACCCGAACCTGGCACGATCCAATTCGATCGCTAACGCGTAGAGGTCAGCCATCAAACGCCACTCCCGCACAAGGTCATCGATCTTCATGTCGATTCCTTCTCCACCCGGATCTGCATGACCGCCATGTGCAAGCATCGACCTTGGCGGCATTGGCGGTGAATTCGGGCCCGCATCTTCCATTTCGAACGCTCGCTGCTCGAACTCGCGAATCCGCTCCAAGTGATCTGACACACGGCCCCGAGAAACGCTTCCCAGCGGCGAGCCATTGCCAGAATAAAATCGATACTGCTCCACCACGGAGTCGAGAACACTTCGCCTTAATCGCTGTTTGCGTGCATCACTTGAGTCGCCTGTTCCCTCAATCACACCAAAGACACGATTAAAAAGGTCGCGGGGTCGTTCTTGGATCGTTGCCGCGACCGTACCATCCTCGTTGTAACTATGGACATAGCGACTCACTCGACTCCGCCGAAAGAAAGTTCCGCCGATCAAAGTCGGAACCATTCCGGGCGGCACCCCTTCTGGATGAAAACTTTTACGGATCACTTGATCCATCGACGCGCCACCTGCTTTTGCTTCGCCATCCGGTGGTGTAGCAGTAAATGCCCCACTGGCACCATCAAAATGTGCATTAATACCCGATTCATCACAACGCACCTGATCAACATTCCGCATGATCAGCAGCTTCTCACTCAGCGGCTTCAGTGGTTCTAAAACACCTTCAAAACCCTCCGTTTGTAGCGGCGCAGGAATCCCCAGTCCGAAAAACACATTGAATGCACGTACCGGAACTTGAGATTGAGTCGCAGCTGCTGCAGGAAGAAGCATTTCTTCCAGTAGCGGCAAGCCGATCAGAACACCACTCGCTCCACGGAGCATCGTTCGGCGGTGGATTTGAGTCGGTTTCATAGCACTATTGCAAATTCAGATGAACAAGGATTGGTGAGCAAAGCAGAAGAAGTCTCAGCATTTCAACAGAATACCAGAATTGAACCGACAACTGAATTTCAGCTCCCGTCCTGGCACAGGAAAATCCCCAAGGCTGCGTCAATGCTCAGGTTCTGGCTCAGTTTGCGTGGTACGAACAAGGTCACTGAGCACGATCGCCGTGACCAAACTCTGATAAGTACCATCATTCTTTTGTGAAACTTCATGAACTTTCCGCACACTGGCAGCATCACTTAAGTTCAACGGCCGCCCTAATAAAAACTGGGTTACCTTCCGAGTCAGACATTCCTTGACACGATCACTGCCGGCAAGCAGATCCATCATCTCTGCCGATGTTTTGTAGGAAGTCGATTTTGCGTCACCAGGGAACAAGATTTCCCCATCCTGCCGCAATTCATTTCCATGCTGATCAACGGTTTGAAAAACTCCAATTCCGTTATAACGCTCTAACCCGAACGCCAATGGCTCAAAACGGGAATGACAACCACCACAAGCCTCACTTTGAACACGCTGTGTCGCAATCACGCGGTGCGTTTTCCCCGGACTTGTTGGAACGGGTGTGATATCCAGTCCTGGTGGTGGATCACCTACTTCACTGAAAAGTAAATCACTTAGCAAAAACAATCCGCGAGTAACCATTGATGCATCATCTCCACCCATGGTCAAGACACTCGCATGTGTCAGCAAGCCACCGCGTGAGGGAATGTCGGATAGATCATAACGTTGCATCCCCGCCCCTGCTTCCGTGATTTCATAATGCTTAGCGAGTTGTGGTGTCAGGTGGGTAAATTGAGCATTCAACAAATCTGACAAAGGTCTCTTCTGCTCCCACACGAGATCCAGGAAAAACTCGATCGTTTCCTGACGCATATCCCCGGCAAGCGAATCCTGCCAATCCGGAAAACGCTTTCGATCAGGCCTCATATTTCCGAGGCGATCAAGATTCAACCATTGAATAATGAACTGTTCGGACTGAGCACGAGCCTTACGACTTTTTAAAAGTCGCTTCACCTGCAGACGTAATTCCTCAGAATCACTTAACTGTCCTGACTCTGCCGCTCGCAGTAATATGTCATCGGGAGCCGAGCCACAAACAATAAAGCTGATTCGAGATGCGAGTTCGTAATCGTTCACCGGCCAACGCGTTCCATCTCCGAGTTGATTCTCTATGCGATAAAGAAATCTCGGCGATTGCAACATTCCCTCAAGGATCATTTCCACCGCTTCAGCAAAATCTCCCCCAGCGCTGACGACGGTCGTCGAGATTCCACGATACAGAGCAAGTTCCTGCTCAGTCAGCGGTGCACGCAATACCCACTTGCCAATATCGGAAATCAATCGTCGCATATTGTCATCCGTCAACTTTTTGCTCTTTCCGAACCGGCCTGCAAACTGCACAGCGTCAACTTGTCCGACAATCAGAGCAGCCATTTGAGCGTAAGCTTCCACATGCTTCAGATCGACATTCAAATTGTATGCGGTATTACGGAAACCATCCGCCCGCTGATCCTTCGGCAAACTCTTCATGGCCTCTTTCGATATATCGACGTCAAAGATCGCCTTCACCGTAGCCACATACTCAGAGATCGTCAGACGCTGGACCCAATTACCTGCCTGTCGCACATGCCGATAAATTGCAGGATCGACAAAATCGACACTCCAAACAGCACCGTCATCTATCCACTTCTTCAATAGCTGCTTCTGATTGCCAGTAAGAGCAGGACGATTGTGAGGCATCTCATTTGAATCAATCGACCGCCAGAGAAGACTTTTGGTGGCTTGCCCCGCAATGATCGCCTTGCCCGCATCGCCCCCACGAAGAGCCATATCTTTATGCGACAAATCCAGACCGCCTTCATGCGAAACCGAGTCGTGACATTCAAGACAGTGATTCGAAAGGATAGGCGCTATTTTGGTTTCAAAGAATTTCGGACGAGTATCGACTGCCACTGCCAGTGAACCCGGACTCCGATCGGCAGGAGCGTTAGCATAACGTGCTGTAACATCGCTTGGCCGCCAAGCACGACTGTAAACAGCGACCCAGTGCAAGTCTCCTACCCACGGACGATCGCCTGACAATTCATTGCCAATGCCCAATCGGTACTGATCATTCCAACCACTGAAGTCACCGAGAACGCGTTCCCGTTGATTGAGCCTACCATTGACGTAAATACTGACATTGCCACCGGAGTCCCGCGTATACACAACGTGCGTCAGTTCTTCTTTGAGAATGCGACTTTTGGATGTCACAGCAGGGATGCCATTCATGGAAGTTTTCGAGGTTCGCAACCTAACCTGTAGACTCGCATTTTCCTGACCAAGAGTAAAATTCCTTGCGCCTGAATCCCTCGAAAGCGTCACGATTCGAGCCGGGCCATCCTGCTGCAACGTTTTTGGTTGCATCCAGACTTCAATGGTGACCGCCCCAGTTCTCTGAATCGCTTTGACCAATCGTTTCGCTGCAATGTTACTTGTGATCTTGGTTGCCCCACGAATCGTCAGCACACCATCCCTAAGTTTTACCTGACTCATTTTCTCGATTTGCAGATCCAGTGCAGGAAGCTTACCGGAACGATCAGGGACCTGATTACCTTGCGAACTGCGAAAATCGTAGAGGACTTGAAGACTGTTTTTCAGATCTTCATCTTGAAGAGTCAAGGGTTCCTCTGCACGCAAACGAACAAATCCTGCAAAAGCCGAAGCAACAAGAATGCAGGCAACAAAAAACCGACGCTTCACAAACATATTTTCCAAAATTCGATTCCAAAATTAATGCCATCAACAGCACTGGCCAACCAAACCAAGTCGTCGCCTCGCACCGACATACAAGTCGAGGGAGCAGGACACCGCCTTTCGACCAGCTATTCTAACTGACAAGTGCCGGCACTGCACGAAACTGCACGGGAGAGCCAAACTCCGTGCGGGAGGATGACACCCATTCACACGCCACGGGAAAATTATTCATTTACCGCATTTCATGAAATAGGCTTGCCGCTTTGAGACAAGCTCATAACAGTTTGAAGCTGCAGCACCACCATTCATGCTCAGAAATGAAACAGAACCACGACAAGGCATTCCCCTGTGATACAAGTGAATGGAATAATCACGTTTGACTCAAGTAAATCTACGAAAGCGAGCTATGCAGAAAAATCACATCCGGTACCCACATTCCCACTGAAATCTGCCGGGCAACCACCAAACAACAAGGAAAAGCCATGCCCTTCATCGATATCAAATCCATGCCATCCACCGAGGTGTGTCCGGGATGCCGACTCCGGACGCCACACGGAAAGAACCTAATGCTTTCCTACCTGGAAATGGACGCCGGTGCTGTAATCCCACTTCATGACCACATGCATGAACAGGCTGGCACCTTGCTGGAGGGAAAACTGAAACTCACGATTGGTGATGAAACGCAAACGCTCGAACCGGGGGCGATTTTCTTCATCCCCGCCAACGTGCCACACCAGGCGGTTGCCCACGACGGTCCCGCGGTCGTCCTCGATGCATTCAGTCCAATTCGCGAGGACTATGCCAAGCTTATGAAAGATGAAAAATTCAGCGTCTGAATCGCATCCGTATCGCTGAGGGCGCGGTAACTACTTACAGCAAAACCAACAGAAGCACTGAAACGGTCAACGCAACTCTCATTCGATCACATTTCTAGGCGCAAGCACTTTGCTCCAACGACCCAAAACCATGCCTCTGGCGTTCTATTCACCCTCTTGGGTGAATAGACAAAATAAAGCAACTGCGTGATACACGAGCACAAGAAAGTTACCCAACAAAAGCCAAGATGGATTATACTTCAAGTTCCCACCTTCCTTGGTCGTGAACCACGCTCTCTTATTAGTGCCCCGTTAGTGCCCCTCGTGAACAGCACCGTGAACAGCACCGTGAACAGCACCGCGAACAGCACCGCGAACAGCACCGCGAATAGCACCACCATCATCTCGTTTTGCATGGCTGTCACGCTACATTGCTGCTGGGCGGCAAGCCTTTGTTCACAGCAACCGGATGCTTCTGATTCCTTGCCTGCCACAATCAATTATCTGACGCAGATAAAACCACTGCTCGCAGAAAAGTGCTACTCATGTCACGGCGCACTGAAACAGGAATCCGCACTTCGGCTTGAAACGCGTGACCTGATGCTTACCGGGGGTGCTAGCGGTCCTGCACTGACACCGGGCAATCCCGCGGAAAGTTTACTGCTGCAACGCATCAGCACGAGAGATGATGATCAAATGCCCCCACACGGCGAGGGATCACCTCTGAAACCCGACCAAATCAAACTACTTCGACAATGGATCAACGAGGGCTGCAATACCCCAGCCGAACTCGTGCCAGTGGACCCCGCAGACCACTGGGCATTTCAGAAGCTATCGTTTTCAAAGCAGCAAGCAGATCCACCGGGCAACCCCATTGATTTGTTGCTATCACAAAAGCGGACTGAAGCCGGTATCCAGACTGGGCCGCCTGCGTCGAAGCGGACTCTGATTCGTCGCCTGTACCTTGATCTTATTGGCCTTCCTCCCACGCAAACCCAAATCGATGACGAACGTGCAATCCAAGAGATCATCGACGAACTATTGCACAGTCCACAACACGGTGAACGCTGGGCACGGCACTGGATGGACGTTTGGAGATACAGTGACTGGTACGGATTGGGAAAGCAATTACGAAATAGCCAAAAACATCTTTGGCATTGGCGGGACTGGATCATCAACTCGCTCAACAAAGACAAGGGCTATGACCAGATGATTGTTGAAATGCTGGCGGGAGACGAGTCAAATCCAGAAAACCTCGAATCAATCGCTGGCACTGGTTTTCTGGCTCGCAACTACTACCTGTTCAATCGCACCACATGGCTCGACAGCACCATCGAACATACGAGCAAAGCCTTTCTCGGACTCACAATGAATTGTGCGAAATGCCACGACCATAAATACGACCCCATCACCCAGCGAGACTATTACCGTCTCCGTGCAATCTTTGAACCGCACCAAGTCAGGCTTGATCCGCTCCCAGAAGCAACCGACTTCGAAAAATCAGGCCTACCTCGCGTATTTGACGACAACATCAACCGTGTCACGTACCTTCACCGGAGAGGGGACCCTCAATCTCCGGACAAAACACAGGCAATTTCGCCAGGTGTGCCAACCATATTGGCCGATTTTGAACACAAAATCCAGCCCATCGATCTGCCACCTTCAGCACACTCACCAGGCACAAGACCGTATGTGCTCAAGGCTCATTTGGCAAAGGTGCAAGCGGAGATTCAGGACAGCGAGAAAAGCCGGATCGCAGCCAAAACTCATCGCGACGAACTGACCCGCAAAGCTGCAACTAAGTCGTTGCAAAACGTCGAGGCATTTGAATTCAATGATGATTTCACAACCCTGGACTCGAGTAAATGGCAGCTAACAGGAGATGGATGGAAGCATCGGAAGGGCACCCTAAGTCAAACCAAATCAACGCGTGAACCACAAACAGCCCGACTGCTAATCAACCCACCAAGGGATTTCGATTTACGTTGCAACTACACCACCACCGGTGGCAGCACTTACAAATCAGTCACCATCCGCTTTGATCAATCTGATGATTCCGGGTACGCGAACTACGTGTACACCAGCGCTCATGCTCCCAGCCCAAAAGTACAGGCTGCCTATCAGCGTGATAAGCAAGCGATTTATCCGAATGAAGGTCGAAAAGCCTTTGCGGTCACGGTCGGCCAACGCCATGAACTTCGTTTCGCAATCCGAGGCACTTTGGTGAACATATGGATTGATGGTGAGTACATGCTTGCTTACAGCTATCCGAACAGACGCAACGGATTCATTAGCCTTTCCGGATTTGATGCAACCATTGATTTCGATTCGATCCACATTACAAACTTAAGCAAAAGTACGGAGCTGAAATCAGCGAACAACAAAGATGCAACGACGGTCAGTGAAGCCGAGCAAGCAGTCAAGATTGCTGACTCCCACCACAAAGCAACAATCGCCCACGAAAGAATGCTTGCAGCCATGCTTCATTCGGTCGAAGCAGATCGACTGCACAAGCTACCCCCTGCCGAGCTCCAAACATTTGCGGAAACTGCGGGGAAACGCCAAGCCGAGTGGAAACTCGCGTTACTTAAACACGACGCGACAATGAATGCATCGAATCCAAAGAAACTTGCTTCAATCAATCAGAAGATCGAGCAAACGCAAGAACTCATTGCACAGTTGACAGAATTCCCCATCCGTTTCACTCCGATCAAAGGTTCGCTCAAGGCCCTTGAATCACCTGCTGACAAGGAAGAAGAGTACCCTGCCACTTACTCGCGCATCAGTACTGGTCGTCGACTCGCATTTGCGTACTGGATCACTTCAGATGAGAATCCGCTAACAGCGAGAGTTGCGGTCAACCATGTATGGATGCGACATTTTGGCCAACCTCTCGTCGACTCCACCTTTGACTTTGGGCTCCGCTCACCCGAACCAATCCACAAGGATCTTCTCGACATGCTGGCCACTGAATTCATTGATTCAGGCTGGAGTTTCCGGCATTTGCACCGCCTGATAGTCTCTTCAGAGACGTACGCTTTGAGTGCTTCAACAGCAGCGGCTTCGCCAGACAACCTAACGAGAGATCCCAACAACCAGTTTCTCTGGAAAATGAACTCGCGTCGAATGGAATCGCAGGTCATCCGTGACAGTCTTTTATTCTTAGCTGGTGAACTTGATCCGAAGGTAGGTGGAGCATCGATTGACCCCGGACCAGAAGTCCGGCGGCGAAGCATTTACTTCAAACACTCGCGGGACCAGAAAAACAGCTTCTT
>JACLAC010000885.1_pt1 | contig 35597 bp, 31 predicted proteins | sample 8027881 | NCBI WGS metagenome assembly JACLAC01 (sample SAMN15725517, study PRJNA655200) | protist metagenome | isolation source: fluorescence activated cell sorting (FACS) single amplified genomes of... | place: Spain: Blaines Bay Microbial Observatory, Mediterranean Sea | collected 2016-01-19 | reverse complement strand
CTCGCGCGCCGTCTCCACTCACAACGGCGGGTACTTCAACTATACATTCGTTCGGTAGATTGCGGATGTAGCCATCGTTCGGAATGTTAAGGGCCAGCTCATACTGATTGCGGTTGTCCCGCAATGCCAGAAGCACTGGAATAGCTCGTTCTCCTGAACTGATGCGCATCTGATCCAGTGATCGCTTGCCACGGATCATTTCGTCTATTTCGGTCCAACTCTCGTTACGCCGATCTTCTCCGTCCCAGTGCAATAGCCAATGGTCGTGTGCATAGCGGTTCCAGCTTGCGAATTCCCTGACATGTAAGTGCGGTAGATATTCGCCTAAGTGATCATCGCTTGGGAACGGGAAATACCCGATGCGACGAAATAGGTCGCGCCACAGGCGTCTGTCGTTTGGTTCAAATTCCGGTTCGCGTTCACGCAAAAGTTGGTAGACATCTTCCCCACTGCTTTTCAGACGAACGTCCATCACCCAATGAAAATGATTTAATCCCGCTGCTTTAATATCTACGTCTTCAGCATCAACATCTAGTATCTGGGCAATTTGTTTGACAGTACCACCAATCCCGTGGCAAAACCCGATCGTTTTAATATCCGTGTATTTCGTGACCGTTCTACAAATTCGCGGCAATGGATTCGTGTAGTTGAGTAACCAGGCATTAGGACAGTGCTGCTCCATCTGGGTGGCCACCTTGAGGACGAGTGGAGCAGTGCGTAAAGTGTGTGAGAGGCCTCCAGGTCCGCCATTTTCACCAAGAATTTGCATGACTCCATATTTGTGCGGAATTTGCATATCCTGTTGCCATAGTTTGTCACGATTGGCATCGATCATTGTGATCACAAAATCGGCCCCGGGAAGCGCGTCGGTGAGTTCGGCATAAGTTTCAATGACCAGTCCGCAATCCCAATCTTCGTTGACTTTATTGGCCAATTGCCCCATGGCATTAAGAGCTTCCGAGTTTATGTCGACAAGGCACAGTGTGCTGCCTACTAACTCACGTTCGATAAATATGTCAGTAAGAGTTTTGGGGGCCAAAGCTGGCGCTTCCGATACCGACTAGGACAATCTTGCAGTTAGTAGTCATGACCATCTTCTCCGGTTAGCATTTTTATACGGTGCGCCATCAGGATCTGTTGTTGTTCCGCCTGTTTGGCGATATGCATGTAGTTGACAATGAATGCCCGCGACCGCCAGGTGCAGCGCCGCAGCGATGCAAACCAAGAAGACGAAACACTGGCGCAGCCGGTGGACCAACTCGTCGAGATCGAAGTCTTGCATCGGCGAGGCGAAACGAGTAGCAAGCCTATTTTTACTCAAAGTATTAGCCAGGGGTGTAGCGGATGCTATGCCCTTACTAAATTAAGCTCCAACATACTTTCGTTGAAGGTACCTAAAAAGCCCGAGGCGGGGCAAGACGATGGCAATCAGGATCGGCAGCCGAGCAAAGGGCTAAACAAGGCCATGTAATTTCAGAACATAACCCCGACAGATCCTTGCACTTAGCAAGAGCACCAACTCCCCGGCGACATTGCAAAGGTAATGACCCGATGGCCCAATCTATCTGCCGAGATTGGGACGGCCTTAATGGCGATTTGTGCCCAGCCGTTCTGCCTCCACGGGTATGTCACGGTCGGGGGTCTACCGTTGCCCGCTCTCGCCGTCGGCTCGGCGGCTTTATTGGCGCGGGTCTTCTCCGTCGATATGACGCGGTGTCTGACCTGTGATGGGCGGCTTCGCCTGGTCGCGGTGCTGAGCGATCCGGCGTCCATACGCCGCTTAAGAACACTGTACGCACCGCACGTAGAAAGCTTTGAAGAAAATCTAACCACATTAAAATTATAAAATTCGGCGATCCTAAATCACCTTTTTCTTTATATTATACTTCGTTGTCCTCCAGCCACCACTTAGTAGCCACTACATGAGTAATCCCATCCCGGCCAGTAAAGTAGTACACCGTAAGAATTGCGCCCTCAGCTAACTCAACTGAAAATGGATAGCCCAGATCCGAGCCAGAAACACCACGTTTCTTGACGACCTCATCATGGGCTGGACCCCATCCTTGCGCCGCAGTTCCTCCGTCATCTCGTAAGACATGCTCATTTGCCACATCCCAAGATCGCCCTCCATCATTGCTAACTACCGCCCGGATACCCGCCGGTTTAAAACGGTATCCGTAAGAACACAAGATCCTGCCATCCCGCAACAACAGCAAATGTGCCGGATAGCCCCAAACCTGGGTCTCAACCGGTTCACTCCAACTTAACCCATTATCCGCTGACCACTGTTGCCATAAATACCCGGTAGGTCCAGGCCGATGGGCACGTGTCATAGCTAATATCCGGCCTCCACCAAGTTCTAATAAGCTGACCTCTTCCGTACAAAAACCATGTGGATCCGTCAACATGGGTACCCAATCCCAGGTATCGCCGTTATCCGTGGATCGCGCCATATATTGCTGCCATGTGGCACCTTCCATAGTATGCAGATCTAACCCCGGTTTATCCACCTGACCACCCACTGGAAAAAGTAAGGTATTATCTTGCAAGCATAAGCCACGAAAGCCGTTGAGACTCAACATCTCCAGGGGGGCTGAAATGGCCTGGCGCTGCCAGCTTATTCCACCATCCAATGATTTTCCAACATGCAACTCTTTACCAGCTAAATAAAAAGCATTCGAATCTTTTTCGTGGTCATGGGTAATATAACGCTGCGCTTCCCATTGAAGCCGCTCGCTAAGCGGTCGCTCCTCAGGAGCATCAAAATGGCCACCCCGGCCCCCAGCACCTATATCCAGCCACATATCACCATCCAATTGACAACGAAATTTTCCCGTAGCCCCTGGCCACACTGGGGCCAGAGAAGAATCTGTTGTCTCTTGCCAATGCTCACCATCTGCTGCTGCTAAAAACAGCCGTAAACGGCCTTTTGAATTATGCGAAGGGAATTCACGTTGCGTCAAAGCAACCAGTAAACGACCGTCTGCTAACTGTTCCAACACCGGAAAACAAGAATATGAGCCTTCTTTTTTAAAAATAATTATATCGCGTTGCAACTTCATCGCCAATCTCGATTCTCAGCATTTTTTGCTGTTTGTGATTACTGGTTTAAATGTTTTTCAACCTAAGAAAACCGTACCGTATGACGAAACAAGTCAACTTTTTTCATACGGCTGCGAACAACTATAAATCATTCTGATCCCCCTGAGCAAAGGAAAAGACAATCCAGTCCTCGCGTTACAATACGGTCGTCAATCGACGATAACCCCGGCCAATGCGGCTGAGGCCAGATCGCGCAGTCGTTGATGCAAACCGATATCGGCCGGGGCCACACTGCGATAATGATACGTTGAGTGAGCTAAAGCAACGACATTACAGGCGCGTCGGCCACTGATCTTATACGTCGACCCAAGGTATTGGATCACCGATCGTTTAGGTACTGGTTTAACCACGTTTTTCACTACATCTTGGAGCATATACTGGTCTAAAATCAAATCGGCGACCAGCTATTTGAGCTTTCTACTTTCGTCTTCCAGTTGTCCTAAGCGGCGCAACTCAGCAATGCCCCTACCTTTAAACTAGTAGAGGATTTGGGGCCGAGACCAAGATTGACACCAGAGATGAGCCGTACTATTTTGACGGCGACCGGGCGGTGGTGGAGGCCGCGATCGAACGGTAAAGACCTACGACTCCGATCTGCCTTTCTATCTGTATCTGCAACAGAAACCGAGCCCCATTCCTCTACGCGCTTGCAACAATCGTGGTGCTTGTCTCAACCTCTGTATTGCAATCAAGGAGTAAGGTGTGATAAGAAGTAAAGCCATCATTGATAAAACCGAGGTGGTGGCTGAGAATGGCGTAGTCACGGCGATGCATCCTCTAGCTGCCGAGGCCCGGGGCGAAAATTTGCAGCAGGGCGCTATTGCCACGGCTTTTGCCGTGGGCGTGGTCGAGCCGTTTATGAACGGCTTGAACGGCGCGGCTTATGGCATGGTGTACGATGCGGCCACCAGACAAACAACTGCGTTTGATGGCGCCGTAGTCGTGCCTCGCGCCGGACACGAGGATATGTTTGCGTCTCCCTCCAGCCAAAAAGGCTCGGGCGCCTATGGCCGGCGCAGCACCCTGGGCGATGCCGCCGAAACCGGCTATCGCTCTGTCTTGGTGCCAGGGGCAGTGGCGACCTACGCCAAAATGCTGAAAATGTTCAGCACGATGATGCTGGGCCAGGTTATGGCTCCGGCGATTCGCTTGGCCGCCGAAGGTTTTTTTGTCGACTGGTATGTCTTTGCCAATTGCGCTGCGGCCCTGCAGCGACTGCGACCGTTTCCGCACATTATATCGGTCTTTTATAAGCCCAACGGGTTGCCCTGCAAGACCGTTGATCACGATGATATCGGCAACGCCGACCGGCTGGTGCAAACCGATCTGGCTAAAACGATGAAACGCATCGCTGCGGACGGGCCGGAGGTATTCTATCAAGCTGAAATCGGGCAGGCCATTGCCAGACATGTTTCAGAAAACGGCGGCACGATCACCGAGCAAGATGATGTGGTTTGATCCGAAACCAGGCCATGTTAACTCCATTGGTCCCGGCAAACGCGCTCTGCACGCCGGTACGCCGGCTCTCGTTTTTGATGAGCAGGGACCATTATTGGCCGTAGGATCACCCGGCGGGCGAAAAGTGCTCACGGCGGTACAGCAGATTATCCACAATATTGTAGATTTCGGGTTAGGTATGCAGGCCGCAATCAGCGCCCCCCGGATTCATTGCGAAGCCGAACCGGTTTATATGGATTCTCGTCTGCCAACAGCGGTGATTGAGGCGATGTAACATAGGGGTCACGAGGTTGTGGTGCGGGAAGAACATTTTCTCAGCTCTTACTTTGGCCGGCCCAACGGCATTTTGGCTGATCATAACGCCGGTGGGCTACGGGGCGGCATCGAGCCGTACCGGGTCAGTACAGCCATTGGCTACTAAACAGAAAACGATATGACTGATAATAAAACGAAGGTGGTAGTGGGTTGGCAGGGGCGGTATTACGAGGATTTTGTGCCGAACGATGTGTATCGCAGTCGCTATGGGCGCACGGTGACGGAAATGGACAATTCGCTCTTTACGCATTTGACGCTCAACAGCAATCCACTGCACTTCGACGCGCGTCTAGCCGCGGACACCCAGTGGAAAAAAATCCTGGTTAACAGCACGTTTACGCTGGCACTGATCGTGGGCATGAGTGTGCCAGATGTCAGTGAGAATGCCCTGGCCAATCTGGGGTGGGAAGCAGTAAAGCTGCCCAACCCGGTTTTTGTCGGCGATACGCTCTACTGCGAGACCGCAGTCTTGGCCAAGCGCGAATCGCGTTCGTATGCCCATGCGGGCATTGTGCAGGTGCGCTCGCGCGGTATTAATCAAGACGGTAAAGTTGTCATCGATTTTACGCGCAGTGTGATGATTTATAAAAAAGGTCATGCTCCGCACGACGATTTTTTTCCGGAAGTCGAGGAGGGCTGAGGTCGATGTCGAGACAGAAGGAGCGCTGCTGGTTATTTGTGCCTGGGCATAGCCAGAAAATGGTGGACAAGGCGCTGGGGTTGGATGTGGATGTGATCATCTTCGATTTAGAAGATGGGGTACCACCCGATAAAAAAGAATCGGCGCGTTGCGTGGTTGCAGAAGCGCTCGGGCAGCCTGCTTCGTGCGCAAAGCGCTTTGTGCGCGTGCATGCAGCACAGAGCGCTATGACACAGGATTTGCAGGCCATAGTGCGGCCGGGGCTAGCTGGTGTGGTGCTGTCGAAAGTCGAGGAGGTAGAGCATATAGAGCAGGTAGACACGGCGTTGAGTGCGTTAGAAAAGAGCGTTGTTTTACCAGAGGGAGAGATCAAATTGGTCGCGCTGGTCGAAAGTGCGCGCGGTTTGGTGCAGGCGCCGGTTATTGCCAACGCAAGTAGCCGTATGGCGGGGCTGATGTTGGGGGCGGAGGACTATGCCCTAGATATGGGGTTTTTGACGCTGATGCCGGATGAGGCGGACGCGTTGCTCTACGCTCGTTCGGGACTGGCAGTCGCGGCGGCCAGCCAAAAGCTACAGGCCATAGACAAGGCATTCTTGGACCTGGGCGATGCCGCCGGACTGGTCCGCGAAACGCAGCGGGCGCGTTTACTTGGTTTTAGCGGCAAATGCCTGATCCATCCAGCGCAGATCGAAGCGGTGCACAAAGGGTTTTTGCCGACGGAAGAAGAAGTTGCGATTGCCCGGCGCATCGTCGTGGCCTTTGCTGCAGCTGAAGCGAATGGCAGCGGTGTGACGGTTGTCGATGGGCGCATGGTGGACTTGCCGATTGTCGAGCGAGCGCGGCGTTTACTCGTATTAAATAACGGGAAGAGCGCAGACTGATGGCTGTAGAGGCACAGGCCCCGCCGCCGCTCGCGGGTGTGCGTTTTATTGCGGTGGAGCAGTTTGGCGCCGGGCCCTGGGGCACAATGCTACTCGCAGATCTGGGGGCGGAGATTATCAAGATCGAAAATCCGGCTACTGGGGGCGATGTGGCTCGTTATGTGCAGCCCCATACGGCCGAACAGGACAGCGTGTACTTCCAGAGTTTCAATCGCAATAAAAAAAGCATCACGCTCAATTTGTTGCATCCGCGCGGGCAAGAAATTCTGCATGGGTTGGTGGAAGTTGCGGACTGTGCATTTAATAATTTGCGCGGCGATTTACCGGTCAAGTTGGGCCTGGACTATGCAGCGCTGGGCGAAATAAAACCCACCATAGTTTGCTGCTCCCTATCGGCATTTGGGCGCAACAGCGCGCGCGCCGCCGAGCCGGGGTACGACTATTTGATGCAGGGTTATGCTGGCTGGATGGACCTGACGGGCGAGCCGGACGGGGCGCCGCAGAAAGCGGGATTGTCGCTGGTGGATCTGAGTGCGGGTGTAATGGCGGCGATGGGTGTTTTGAGCGCGATATTGCGTGCGCGCACGACGGGCAAGGGCTGCGATGTGGATGTGAATCTCTTTGATACGGCGCTTTCGCAGCTGGGTTATGTGGCGGCCTGGCATCTGACCAAGGGGTACCAACCCCAGCGCATGCCCGATTCATCGCATCCGTCACAGATACCTTCGCAGGTATTGCCCACCGCAGATGGTTTTTTGGTGGTGATGTGCGCCAAAGAGAAGTTCTATCAGAATTTGGTGCGGATTTTGGGGGCGCCCGAGCTGGGTGCAGATCCGCGCTTTTGCAGCTTTGCACTGCGGCTGCAAAACAGAGAAGCATTGGTGCCACTGTTAAAAGATCTATCGCAAAAACGCGCGACGGACGAGTGGTTAGAGCGGCTCAAGGGTAAAGTGCCGTGCGCGCCGGTCAACACGGTTGCGCAGGCCTTTGCCGACGAGCAAGTGGTTGAAGACGAAATGGTATTGGCGATGTCGCATCCAGACTTTGGCACGGTGCGCCAAGTGGCCAGTCCGGTCAAGATTAGCGACTATAAGAAGGAACACCAGCGTGGGCCGAAGCTCGGGGAGCATACAGAGGAGGTGTTAGGCGAGCATCTAGGGCTGTCACACGAAGAGATCGAGGCACTGCGGACGGAGGGGGTGCTGTAGACTCGTTTATTATTGCTCGGGTATTTATTGATATCTGAAGTGGAAAAATCATAGAAAACAGTATGACAACTCTTGTGGGGATGATTCTCATGTCGATTCCTCATCGAAGCAGTGTATCTTCGCCTACCAGAGGCGTTGCCCCGCGTCGTCGGAAATTCCGCCTGGCTTAACGACCAGTCCCAAAGAGGCCGAGGTTGTACCGCCAGGCCGTCGGCGCAGGACAAGAAAGTGCAACTCTTTTAAAATGGTGTAGGCGGCAGCAATCGAACCCCAAGACACCTCTTGCTAATACAAGCACTTCTGATACAAAAGCCGTACAAACTCGTGCACATCAAAGCGTTGTAGATTCCGACAAAGCCTGCGCCGAACAGACTCCGAACATTTCGGTGCACACCCCGTGCACATCTTTGCACTTGCAAAGAGTACCAGAAGGTTTTTACACAACCGAAGCTACCGGGACGAGAAAGCATTGCCGAACAAAAGGATTTATACGATGGACCGTTTTAACATTTTCATTTTTTGCTGTTTGATAATGATTGGCTCTATTGTGATTGCCAGTGACGATGAGGACGAGCCTGAGATCACCGTAGATCTCTCCGGTGCCGATTTCGATGCGGAGGAAGTCCAGGTTTTGCAAGATGACGAGGGTAACACTATCTTAGGCGACTTTGATGGCAATGCAACGGTCAATTTCGATGACTTTTTTATCTTCGCCGACAACTTTAGTCAGGAAAACTTTGTTGAGGCTACCGATCTGGATGGCAGTGGTGTGGTCAATTTCGACGACTTTTTTATCTTCGCTGACAACTTCGGCATAGCATACGCTACAGCAGAAGCCCAGCCCCAAGACCCCACACAACGCGCCAACGCACCCGTCTTTAAAAAACTCCATAAAGGCATCAATATTGACACTTCGCTGCCGAGTGCTGGAGTCTGGCCAAAGGTGCAGCACGATGTCGCGCAATTTCAGGCTGCAGCGAATGCAGGCTTTACCTCAGTGCGCGTGTTTATGGCTTTTAAAGCGGGTACCGAAGAGACCGAACAACAAATCGTTGATGCCTTAGCCAATGACCTAGCCATCGTAATCTGTATGTGGGGCAATTCTGCCTGGGCCAAAAACAATATCGAAGTGGGTGCTGAGCAAATAGCAAAAAAATGGGGCGAGTTAGCTAGAGCTTGGAAGAAATACCCCGGTGATCTCGTTTTCGAGATACTCAACGAACCCCAAGGCATTGGCTATAAAGAAGAAGAACGCTACGATGAGGTAATGCAGTTATACAATTCCGCCGCACAGGCGATTCGCAACGAAGACCCGACGCGTCCCATTCTAATTGGCGCTCCTCGCAGCAATGACCCCGAATACTTAGACCCATACGTGACGGAAAAATACCTCACCTATGCATTTGACGGCGGTAAAGGATTCTATGACGATACAAACGCGGGGGTGGCTATCCATTTTTATAATCCGAGGCACGAAGACGGCGTCAATTTCGCCATGTGGATCGCCCCCCTCCCAGAAGATAAAAAGTGGAAACCCATCGTTTTAAACAAAATAACCACGGCAGTCAGGTGGAGAGACCGTATTGGCGTCAACATTCCGCTTGTCACTACGGAATGGGGTTGCTGGACCTTCCCTGGGCGCCCAGACGCAGACCTAACCGAATGGCTGCAGCATCACATGTCCAACTTCAGAAAATACGACATCGGCAGCATGTATTACACCGGAATACAGAACAACCAGAGATCATACGCCATTTTTGACTCTGAGTTGGGGTGGAACCAGACGGTACTGGACCAATTAACGGGCTTCACGCCAACCGCACTACCCAAAACATCGCAGATAATTAATAGCGAATTCCATCAGCCGGGCCTTTCCTGGCGTCTAACTTCGGACAAGATAACCCAAGAGTACGTTTACGGCAGTGAAGCGTTCAGTGGGAACTCAATGTTGAAGATACACGTGCCACAAAACGCAGCAGGTCAACTATACCAGCAGACTTATGGAGGCAATGGAGAATATATCGGTGCGCCGGACAAAACGCTGCTCCACCTGATAAAGGGACATACCTATAGGATAAGTTTTATATCGGCAAGTGAAGGCGGCAAAGGTCGCATGAGCATTATGCTGAAAAATGCGCATAACATGGACCCGATCTACGACAGTTATGAAGCCGATAACGGGTGGATACATATCGACAAAGAGGCCAAAACGCACACCAGGCTTTATACCCACAACACAGAGAGCGAAATGGATGTGCGCTTGGAGCTTAATGTAGGCTCTCAGGAACAGGTCCTTTATTTGGACAAAGTAGAGTTAATCAGAAATTAGCGCCGCTATGAAAAATATTAAAAACATCGTATGGATTTTGACGGACAGCCAGCATGCCGAAGCCGTCGGTTATCTGGGCAATAAAGCCGTGCATACGCCTACTCTCGACAAGTTGGAGTGATGGCCGTGAGGACGTATCCGATTAAAATGGCACGTATAGAACGTTGTTGCAAGAATGATCGGTGTCGTGCTTATGCATTTGGGAGTGGTATGAGAATTTCTGGCCGACATTTTCCTGTGATGCTGTCAACCGCACAAAACGGGTTGAATAAAAAACAACCACCTACTATATAAGTAAGTGGTCTTTTTCATTCAATAGGTGTATGCTACCATACTACTTAGCTCTTAATTCCATTACCCGCTCTATCACACTCTTATGGTCGGCAACTTCATCCAGCTAAACGCGCAACCAGATGCAAAAACGCCCACTTGACCACCACAGCAATATTCGTAGCGCAGGGCGCAAATCAAGACATCACCGTCGCTGAGGCCCCATTGGAACCCCTGGCCTATGAGGGAGTCGCCGCGCCGATTGCGGATATTCAACCGCGCCTCTCCTTTTGGCTAGTGACTTTTCTGTGCGGCGAACAAGATCGGCTCTTCTGGGGATATATAGACTGGGCCTAGTCACCTCCGACACTGCAGCCCCTGAGCGACGCTGACAGCCTTGACCAGACCAAAAGTACTGTCGGAATGATCTGATACTGATGGGCTGTAGATACTAATCATCGCAACCCAAATTTGGGATTAACAAACGGAGGAACAGATGTGGTCCAAGGCACTTACTTACCGGCTAAAACCGGGATGTTACGCAGAGTATAAAAAGGCGCACGATGAAGTCTGGCCAGAGTTGGCACAGGCCATGTCTGACAATCAAGTCAACATGGTCATTCATCATCACGAAGAACGTCTGTATCTCTACATGACAGCACCAACGGAGGAGCATTTTAACCAGAGTCATACCGGAAAGATCGCCGACCGCTGGCTGGCGTATATGGCCACGCTCATGATCACGGATGACGAAGGCAAAACGATTATGGACGAGATGGACATGGCTTTCGCTTTCGGTCGCTACAAGAAAGAGCTCGACGAGTAGTTAAACAGCAGCTCGACGAGTAGTTAAACAGCAGCTTGGCGTGATACTGCATTCCCGCATTAAAACGCCTCCCACTCATCAGAGCGCGGCGCGCAGCGACCTCCGCTCCTCGTCGATAGCAGCTCGCCATTGCTGTTCCTCGCGGCGCAGCGGACCACCATCCACCGTATCCGCCGCGAAGAAACGCAGCACGCGTCGGTCGCCGCGCGCCCTCGCCTCCGCCATCAGTGACCGCACAAGCGGCGAGTCCGTAAAGTCGTCGCGATGGGGCAGGCCAGCGCGTACCACAAAGGAGGTAACCATATAGCGCCAAGCGGATTCCGCTCGATTGGCCGATCCAGAGTGCAGCATGTCGCAGTGAAAAAACACTACATCGCCCGCTTTGGCATCGACCTGTTCTACCGCCGCCTCCTCGGCGCCGGTTGGCTGTGCGCCGAACGCGGAGCGGTGCGATCCTGGAACAGCGAGCAGCGGCCCTCCTGGGCCATCCATATCCTGCAAATAGCAGAGCATATGCGCGGCGAGCGGTGGCGTAAACGGCTGTCCTCCGCCCGCCAGGTCGTCGGCATAGCCAGGGATATTTCGCCACATATTGTGATGGTTGTACGCATCGCGGTGCCAGCCTGCCGTCTCGGCCAGTAACTCTTGTCGAGATGCGACCCCAGTCGCCTGGCCCGTCAACTGAGCCGGTGGTGTACCCACCACGTAGAAACCATCGCCCTGGACAAAGGGGCCCATGACGCGCTCCGCAAGGTCGAGTAATCGCGGATTCAGCAGGAAGGGTTTGATGAGCAGCTCGGCCACCTCCGGCGCTGCCGCCAATAGCCCCGGAAAACCGATTAGGGCCGAATCGACGGGACCACCGATGCTGATCGTGCGACCCGCCGCAGCCAGCTGCGCGCCAGTCGCTAGCTTACTTTCCAACTCGCCCATTTCCGCCGGCAACTTCGCGGCCACTCGCATATCCACCCGCTCTCGCACCTTTGCTACCTCTGCTCTGCTGAGCACTCCGCGCAACACCGTGAGTCCGCGGTTCTGGAACTGCTCTACCTGCTCGGTCAGTATGGTCTCCTCCGCCGCACTCGGTGCGCTCTCGCTCCGCTCCGGCAACAACGCTCCAACGGCCTCTTGTCGCATTTCAGTCATTTATCGAGATCCTATTCTATTTTTTAAAATCTTAAACAATCACGACGATTATCGAGGTATCGCTCACGCCGGTTTCCCGCGAGTTATAGCGCAACCTTGACTAGTCTGGCTTCTCCACATACCCTCCACATCATTAGCGTTAACTCTATATAATAATATAGGCAGAGGGTGCATTCAACTTGAAAGTGTAATTCCTGTAGGGTGTGAAATGAACAAAGGCCAACTGGTTATTACGCCAGTTTTTCTCCGAGAGCACTAGCTTTAAGAGGAGCACTCAAGCTAAAATTCGACAAGTTGAAAACAGACTTAATGATCGACCTCGGAAATCACTGGAATTTCGACCACCAAACGATATCTTTCAACACGGTAAACCGTAAACACTAAACGTGCTCTTCAGACTTGAAACCACAGTTACTCGGAATTTTTTGGGAACAGATGTGAAGCATGAGCGTGGACGCCCTTCCATTGACCGTTCTATTTAACAAAGATGAGAGTGGCGCGTAATCTCATGCTGACAAGGGTTCCACCCGGGGGGTAAGTTGTCTCGTGTGGTATTCCGTCAGGATCGCAGCGTCCCCATAAACTGTGACCTCGGAATGGGCAGATTGCACGTTGAACTTTAGACCCGCTGCAAACGCCGCTTTCGCAGCTTCAAAATCTAAAGGAGAGAGTAGGCTGCCGTCAGCCTCAAAGGACTCAAACTCGGCTGAAAAGTGTTTTTGGGCCGCATCAATATCACCAATCATCCAAGCGGTTTTGACGGCGTTCCACGAGGCCAAGCACTGTAAGAGGTCACCGAGCGATACGACGGTGTCGATGTTAGCTCGTATAAGAAATGGGCCAGAGAGCACGAAGACATAGAGCGCAAGAAGCTCATCGAAGCAGGTGAAGTAGAGCAGCTGATCACGCAAGAGGTCACGAAAGCCACTTCTCCGCTCAACGATCTCCTCACTGAGATAAAACGGAAAATGACGCGCTTAAAAGCGATCTGACCCGTAAGAATCTGGATGAGGCTGCCTTGACTCACCTGATTTGCCCCGCGAAGGGCGAGACTGTTTCTTTGTCCATAAGGGAGGAGGCTTATGAAACAAAAACAGCACAACACCGATCGTGTGCCAGAGCAACCGCAGCAGGCGGAGCAACTTGTCGCGCCGCGCTCCGCATGGCACTCTTCGCCACTCTTTAAACCCGACTCAGCCCTGCTATTGGAGGACGGCGGGCTGAACCGAACGCAAAAGCAGCAGCTAGATCTCGACGGCCATGTCGTGCTGCCCGGCGTGCTCGCACCGGAGACAGTCGAGCGAACGGTGTCGGCGTTGGTGCGGATTGACGAGTTGGAAACAGAATTTGCGCGAACGGCCATGGGTCAGCGCAAGGCGGAGATACTGCAGCGGCTCGAGCAGCCTCAACCGCTCCACCCAACCAAACGGCAGGAGCTGCAGCGCGAACTGAATTCGTGGGGGGCAGATGGAGGGCACGGCATGCGCATGAACATTGGGCAAGTGGTTGCCGAGCACGACGAGTACCTAGAGTCGATCGTAGGCCACCCTCAGATGCTGGCGCTAGCGCGGTCCGTGCTCGGCGATGAGCTTCGATTCGACCATCAGTGCACGTCTTCAGGCCGCCACGCCGGCAACCAAGGCATGGGCTACCACTCACACAACTACGCAGACGAGCATCCTCAAATCGGCTATATCCGGGTATTTTTTTACCTGAACGGTTTCGGGCTCGAGGACGGAAACCTCAAGACCGTTCCTGGCTCACACCTCTTTCGCACGGATACCGGCAGTGGGCGCACCGACGCAGACATCATGGCCTGGGCTGCCGACAAGCGCCACCCCATTACGGCTAAGCCGCTGGCCATCCGCAAGCTGGCGTGCCCCCCGGGTTCAGTCGTCGTCATGTGGACGCATGCGACGCACGGCGTCGATCCGAAACCCGCGGGCTCACAGCGGCGCTGGGCACTGATCACGGCCTACCGCAACCCCGGTGCGCCGCTCGATCCAGAGACGAAAATTGCAGTTGGCTTTCCGAACTGGATGACACCGAATTACCGCGATGCACCAACTCCAGGTTTGGCCCCCTGCCACAAGCGTTGGGACTAGCCGCCGCTGGCAATATCGTCCTTTTGTTCTATAAAGTTCTGCTCGAACCGGAATTCATAAATATGTCGAGAAGTGGTCTGCGCTGGTTCCTCCCCCCGCCAGTCACCGCCTTTTCAATCTGTTCGAGACCGTCGGTCAAATCCCGTTGAACTTCAAGGTAACTGGCCGTAATCCCCTGTATCTAAGAGAGAGAGCCTCTAGTATGCAACTTTCACTTCCATGTGTGCGAACCCGGTCTGACGGAGTACTTTTTCCCAGATTTCGACATGGGCTTCGTGCCTGGCCTGTGGCCGGTAGCCTATGCGCAAGTAGGTTTTTAGTGCCGCCAGGCGCGGAGGATCCGTGTTGAGCACGGCGTCAGTGCAGCCATCTGTCTTGAATGATTCCGTTGCTACGCAGGATATACAGAAACCGAGTTTGTAACCGGCCCACTTTGGTCTAACGCCGACATAATGAAGGTATCCGTGTTCAGCTCCGCCGCCTCTGACAGCCGATGCAGTAGCACACACCTCCCCGCTCAATTTTTCCCTGATGAAGAAAACCCGGTCCGGGCTATAGCCTTCTCTATCAAGTATTACTTTCTGCCAGTCATCAACGGTTTTCTCCTTGTTGAATGACTCACTTATAATGGTAACCCATTCGTTTTCCAGGCCTTCGTAGTAGGTTATGGTCTCATAGCCAACCGGTGATTTCCAGTCCAATTGCCAGGCCGAAATGTCCGGGATAATCATTCTAAGTTGTGGTATCTTTTTATCCGTCATATGACATCTCCATTTTGCCAGTTCAGCGACAATAGCAAAAATGCGGTGATGACTATTGCCAGGATTTTTATTTCAATCGCCCTGCTCCCACTTGTTGGACCTTAATTGATAAACCGATAGAATACATTCTTCATCATACGCTGCACGCGCGGGTCCACGCCTTCTGGCCAAGCTGCCGTGTCATGTAGATTTGCGGGCAAAACGTGACCCGCGGGCAATGACAAACCTTGTGCCCACCAGATGGTCCCGGCGTTGAACACAACGTTGTCTTTTGGTCCGTCGTAGATCGTTGCCGCATGCGGCATTTTGGGTTTTCCAGTCTTAGGGGCGACTGGGGTGACGCTGGCCAATATTTCCATACCCGGCAAATCCATGGCCGGCTCACCGTGCCATTCCCAGCCGATCAGGCCTTTGACCATATCGCCTTCTTTCATACCGGTGCCGTCATACAGCCAGTGAGCGGGCTTGCTACAGACCCAGTCACCCCCGCCAAGGCAATCCCTCCCCATTCGTCCGCCCATCAGCAACGCTCCGTCCGGCCCTGGTGGATAATTGCCTATTCTCGCCACGATCTGTTGCTTTAGCTGCTCGTCGAGCTCCGCGTAGGCTTTTTCGCCACCGAACACGCCTTCGCGCCGGATGATCCGGTTGGCTTGCCCCTCGGCGGAGGGCAGCAAGGGCACCACCCCCCAAACCGAATTGCCGCTCAGGAAGGTAAGATTGACCCCTGCATCACGGACTGCGCTGACGTTGTCGTACATCTGGCGCGTCCAATACTCATCGTGGCCTACGGAAATAAAGCCTTTCGTTCGCAGCAATCCCGGCCCATCAGTATGCGTATCCACATTTGAGATATACGACACATCGTAACCATGCTGCTCTATCCAGTAGGACAACCGAAACTCCCACAGAAGAAACTCACCCGACCCCACAGAGGACGGTCTATCGACAAGATGGTCCATACAAAAGTTGGCGTATGGACGATCGAAACTGACCCACCCGGTATCGTTCGCATTAATACTCCACTTTTTTCTGCCGTTCGGATTATAGAGATCTCTGTCGTCATGATATAGAGACCATCTGTCATCGGGCCAACTGTTGTAGGCATGCCAGGTCATGTCGCTACACTGAAAAAGCAGGTCGCAGGGCCGGTCGTCTCGAACGATGAAAATGACGTAGCATTGCAGCCCCTCTTTCTTAGCGGTGAGTTTACCGAGATAGACGCCGCTCACCCAGTCATCGGGGATCTCAATTTCCACCGACGGTTGCCATTGGCATTCCCGCAGGCGATTTTTGCCGATCGGTGGATCGGGTTGGGTTTTGCCCGGCAGCGAAGCGAGGCGCATCATGCTGCGCCCGCCGTCGCCCCCGCAATAACCCGTCCGGAAGATTTCCAGACTGAACTCCGACACCGGATTCGTGCTCACCATGATCTTGAGTGTGTCGCCAGCGCGCACGCTCATCTCGGAACAGTAGCCTTCAATCCAAGGACAACGCCACCAGGTCTTAGGGTCAGTACGCGTGTTGGTAAGCATCCAGTCAGGGGTGCCGGGTTTCGCATTTTCACGTCGAATCAGATCCCGCCCATGCACACTAGAACGCGGGGAAGGGGTCGATCCTGTCGGCGCTCCGTATGCTGCAGTCGCAAGGCCTAGGCTGATGGCGGTCATGCCTTTGAGTGCATCACGGCGATTGAAACCGGGTGTGGATTCGTTCGATTCGGCTATGCTGTGTTCTTTGTTCATTCGGGCACTCCTACTGTGTCCGCGGCATTCCACAGGTGAGCACTCTGCAACATCGTGCAATGTTCCATGATTATAAATTATTTGGTCTCGCAGCATGCGTTTGTTGTTCATAGAGCGAATGGACTGAATGAATTGATGCTGGCGTGACCGACTCGTGTGAGTGATTAAAGGACGGATCTATTTCGACGTATATAGCCGGGAATCACGCAGTTGGATCGCCCGTATCGTCCATACCGCAATACGGCACCCAACAACGACCTGCTCGTAGCCATGACCCACCATTAGGGCATATCCCAGGTCTCGATACGTATGACTTCGAGCGCATAACTTATCGATCTCTTTGGCGCTAGGGTACCCGCGCTTAGGTAGTTGCTTTTTGCAGAGGGGGCAGACTCATAGACGAATGGCCAATATTCAGTAAGCTCATAGATGATTGATTCGCCTGATCAATAACGACGTAACTACTCAAAACCAGGTCAATCATGCGACTACAATCGAATTCAGACATAGATTCTATGCTGTCCCCTTTGAATGTATTGAGCAAGCTTACAGATCCCCCATCCATTGTACTGCAAGTTATTTTTTCGTATTCTTTATCAATTTCTATTTTGAAATTTTCATTTTTTATGTTTGCCAATTGCAACAAGCTCATTAATGACTTCATTGCGAGAAATTGTGGTCTTGGATTGCAATGCGTATCTAGCAGTCCGTGTGTGACATCCATCGAACGATCCATATCTATAAGAGGATCCACGTACAATCTCGAATCGGCAAATCTATTGATCATGAAATAAGTTATAGTGAGTTCTCTAGTTAATTGGCCATCGTCCAGGGTCTTGGCCTCAAAAATAAAGTCCACTGCGGAAATATTTCTTAGCCTCTTCGTGAATTCTGCGAAATCATCCACATCCTCAATGATTTCTAAGTCGTGACATAGTACCCGATCTATCTTTAGCTCTAAGTCTCCACATTTTTGGTCGAGATCCAATATCTCATTTCTTGTGTATCCATACCTATTACGCAACAACTGCTTATTTGAAACTTGGAACTTGGGGTCGATAATAGAGATATTCTTCTCCACTCTTGCATCAATCTTTTTAAGCAGAGCAATATTTTCTGAGCGGCTTTTTATGCATTGCAATTCTACAGCATGGATCAACTTTTTGTTTTCGATAAATAGTTTGCTAAACAAGTCGAATTCATGCGCAAAAAAACAAACAGTAATTTTAACTCCATGATCAACTAAGTTCGCTAGACATTTAACACGATGAGGATCTTCAAATTCTTGAATCGGACAACGAACAAACGAACAACCCAACTCTAACAGAGCCAGCGTAGGATAGTCATTGCGCACCGGCAAACGAATAGTATATGGCCATGCTATTGGCAATTCTCGAAATTCAGTAATCGGGTGTTTTAAACTGACACCCAATTTATTTTCTCCACAGTGATTTTGTGGCAAAATAACTTTAGGGCGATAATCGGAAATCGTATCGATTCCTTCAGTACGGATAAATTTTACTTTAAAGCCCTCTGCAAATACACTCACATGGTAGAACCCAAGTTTTCCAACATCATCTCGCCCTTGTTCACTTGGCGCGTCACTGCAGAACATATGAGGAAAGGTGGGACGCGTGAATGCAGTGGATGGGGCAATATAAAACTTTGTATCGCCCACTTTATTAAAAAACTGATGATGGACATGACCAGACATCATCAGTTCAACATCGTACTCTTTGATTAAATCACATAACCATGTGCGATCAGGATCTGCTAAGTTATCGTAGTGGCCAATCGAGACTTCATTGATGTCTTGCAAGAAGGGGGGGATGTGTAGAAATAAAAATTTTCGTTCATTTTCTAATCGTGCTAAGGTTTGTTCAAACCAAGCTTTTTGCTCTTGGTTTTCTTTTAACGAGGTATTTAACAACAAAGCGTTTAAGACGATAAAATTGACGTCTGCTTTTTTTCGTGTATACCAAGACTTACCGTATATGCTCTCAAAAAAAGCTAACGTTTCTGGACCAACAACATTGGTAGGCATCATTGGATCTGGTTTGTCACCTACATCTTGGTTTCCAGCTACGTATAACATTTCAAAACCGTATTGATCAAAAATCTTCTTTGCCTTTAGCATAGATTTTTGAAATGTGTCTGCTGCTGGGTTCTCCTGCAATAAATCACCTAAATGAACAATAAAATCAGGATTAATTTGCTTTATTAATTTCATCGCATAGGTCAATCTACCCGACTGTTTGCGTCTAGATTCAAATTCTAATTTTTTCGTACCATAATCAAACATAAGGTGGGTATCAGAAAGGACAGCAAATTCAAATAGTGGTTTTTTATTCTTTATCATGGTCTTTATTAAGAAAAATGATTAACGGAATCTATAAGTGCTCTCATATATCCAACCGCATAGATCCTAGCTTGCATTGAATATCCTGCACTACCCGTTTCTGATAATGCATTCACTTCTCCCTCCAATAAGGGAACATGGTCTGGTCGCAGAATGCCTTTGAAACCAATCTGTTTATATAACTCCATCATTCTTACTAAGTTTGTTTGACCATCACCGTGCAGTACCTCGTGGAAATCGTGAGGATCCCCCATCACATCTCTAAAATGTATATAGTGAATTTTCTTATTAAAGTGATTCACCGTGGCTTCTATATCGATACCCATTTCTGTAAAACATCCTTGGCAGAAAGCTATACCATTGGATTTTGATTCATTCAAAGTCAATAACTTATCAAAGTTGGGGACATCTCTCATGATGCGCGACATACCCATCAGTGGTGAGATCGGTGGATCGTCTGGATGCATCGCCAAGTTCACTCCACATTCATCCGCAACAGGAGCGATACAACTAAGAAAATATGCTAGATTGTCCCACATTTGATCGTCTGTCATCGATACTTGATCTGAAATTTGCTCCGGGTCAAGTGCATCATATTTAAACTGAGAGGATCTCGCCCCGCCTTTAATCGTATAGAATTGATTAGTTCTTATCACAAAAGATTGCTCCGGCATAAAATTATAACAGAGCACTTCGATGTCTAATTTTCCCATATGGCGAATCAGCTCTATGATTTTTTCTATATCTTCATTTCTGTCTTCTTCACCCCATATAATTCGATTAAGTGGAAGTTTTCCTTCAATAACAGACAGATTCATATGGTGTGTATTCACTTGTTTTTTGATCTCCAACAGAGATTCAAAGCTCATGGCCTGGGGACAACGAGAAACAATGTCGGTAACTCCTATTTGTCCGGCTAACCTCAGATTGTGTTCATTAAATGGTGTTATTACTAAGCCAATTCGCATTTTCACCTCATTGGGGAAACACTACATCACAGTTCTATTATAGTGGATTAGAGTCGGGCAACTTTCATCTATTCTCAAAGTACTGCCATCTAAGGGCACGCCGGCTACCATCAACACGATTGAGGCCGCCTTGGCTTTTCTTGCGCTTGCTTGCGACAGCGCCTGTCCGCACCTGCTGCCGCATTCCAACACAGACGGTCCCTTGAACTAACTATGCGCCACCACGGTCACATAACTTTCTACCCCATATACCCCCGCCGTATTGCGCACTTTTACTCGCAGGCGATTCAAGCCCTCGCGCAAGGGCCAATCGAAAATGCCTTGGGCGTGCTCCTGCCATTCGCCGCCGTCGACTTGTAGCAAAAACACATCGAGATGCGGTGTCTCGGTATCGACCTCCACGCGCAGCACGCCTGCTTTTTCGGTCTCACGCAAAAATAGTTCGGCCTGATTGAGCGTCGGATTGAAGTCCTGCCAACGCTCTGTGTGGTGTTGGTATTCTTCCTTGCGCGGAAACATCTTGCTATAGTAGCAGTAAAACTGGTCACCGCCCCAGTTGCTCGAAATGCGCCACGGCAGGGGATGAGACCGACTGGCAAAGTCGTTGCGTAGCGGCATCTGCAGATGCCCCTTGTACATCAACAACTCCTGTCCTTCGATCTCGTCTTCGGAGAGCACCGAGTATTGGTTGGTCCCTTCGCGATAGGCGATGCGCACTTTGTCGAGCATGGACTTATCCGGCAAATGCCACTGCACCGGATACTCCCATGTCGCCGGCCCCGGCATGATCTCGCCTAGGCGGTGGCCAATCTCCACCAGATTTAACGGTATGCCCGTATCTGGGTCGTAGATATAATAGTCGCGCGTTGAATCCATAAAAACCCATTTGTCGAATTCGTTCGACCACACTTCCGCGACCTCGTGCCCGTAGGTGTGTTTGCTGGAGATATTGACCCAGCGTGCGGGGTAGCCCATGGCAATACAAGCAGCGACAAGCGCCAGATTGCAATAGAGACAGTGCCCGGCGCGTCGGCGCTTGTCATACTGTTGATGCAATACAAGGCGCCCTTTTCCGTCGCGTTCGGGCTTGAGCAGGTCGTAGTAATTCCAGGCGTAAGGATCTAACTGGCCCAATGGCACCTTATAGGCCCAGCGCATCAAGCGGACTTGCGCCGCGAACTCACTCGCCGCACCTGCCACTACCTCGTCTAATTCAAAGTCCCGGCGCAAGTCCGCTAGATTGGCAAAATCCTCGTAGACATATTCGACCGACGAGCGTACGACTCGACCATTGTGCAAATCCTGTATGCGGTAGAACAGTTCGTTGGCCCGCTGCTGCTCCACCACAGTACTTTGTATCGCCACACCCAAAAGTACCGGTGTCAGCAATGGATTCGCCGTGCGCAGTAGCACTTTAAATTGCAGATAGCGACCGGCGGGGGGCGCCCACTCCGCGACAAAACCATCCAACCGGGTAAAATTCGACCATCCCGCCGCACCTGCTGACGGACTGTCTCCCCGCCGCACCCAAATCTCTACGGCGCACTCGTCCGGTATCTCCACTTCCCAGGTCACGCGGCTTTCTCTGAGGTCCAGCCATCGCTTGAGCGCTCCTGCGGCTTCCGCCAGATCAATTACCGGCGAAATATACGAGCCCTCTGCGACATAACGATCCACGCTCAGACGAATGCAGTACTCGCCATCGATCTCGTCCTTCCATCCCAAGTGCTCAAAATCCCACGACCGGCCGCCGTCCAAACTCTTGGCGCTGCGATTGGGATGACTCAACCGCGTTGGCGATCCGCGAGGATACTCCTCGTCGGCGGCCACCATGACTTCCCAACTGGTCTCCTCCGACTCGGCCCACAGCAAAATCTCGTTCTCCCCTGACTGCAGCGCCCCCACCGGCACCTCTACCACAAACCAATTGTCAAAATGGGACCCGCCCCAATCGCTGGTATAGTAGTGCCGAGCAAAGGGGTGCGCCCGCTTGCTGGGTGGCCGCACTAGGTCGACTCCATTGATACGGATGTAAAGGGAGTGATCGTTGTCATCGGCCTCCGTTCCGACAAACACTAGATGACTGGCAAAGGCCCGCGCGTCGTCCAACACCAGATCCTTACGCACCATCACCCCCCGGTGCAATTTTTCAAACCAACTGCGCTCCTGTGCCCCCTGCGGCCGCCCGATGGCCGGCGCATCGTCTTCGACCAGCAACCTATCGTCGAGCCCGATGGTGCCCGCATCGTCGTAGCGCAGCTTGCTAAACTGGCCGCGCTCTTCCAGAGCAGCAGCGTCGAGCACAAGGGCAATCTGTTTTTCTGTTTCCATTTCTCAATCCTCGTAGAATTGCACCCGCCCGCGCAGATACCGCCGCCGCCGCTGCTGACGCGGTCCGCGCTCGGTTACGGGCTTCGATCTGCTGATATACCTGAATCTGCTGAGGGAGTGGTTACCTCGGACAATATCGATATGTGGAGCGCAAACCAAGGTAACAGCAGGGCCGGCGCACCGAGCGCAGACACCAGCCAATCACGTACTCGACCGTCTGTTTGTTCTACGCTGGGCGTACCACTTTCTTGAGTTGACCTCTTCCAATACGCGAATCTTGAGCATGGATTCTGCCGGCATCTTCTTTAGTTCGCCGTTTTCTTTATCCAGCTCTATTAGCCACTTCGCCTCGACCAGATCAATCTCGCTGTATTTGCGTTTCCAGCGATGGAAAATGGCCAAAATGGAACCCACCAGCGCAGAATAATAAATAGAACCCATCTGCGCAGCAAAACCAAGCAAAAGCTCGACAAAACAACACATTCTATTCGTCGGCAGTTGCTACCGACTCACAAGAGTCACACCGGCCACTTCCTATACGAGCGTACTCCTGAGCGGATAGGAAATGCCTGTGAGGCCGAAACGACCGAAGAGCAGGGGCTGCGTCCAACCACTGTTGCCCAAACAACTCTTTGCGTACACTACCCCCGATGAAGAGCCGCCGTCCCCATATTCTCTTGATCTGCAGCGACCAACAGCGCTTCGACACGCTGGGCACCAACGGCAACCCGATATGCCAAACGCCCAGCCTCGACCGTTTGGCGGCGCAGGGGATGAACTTTTCCCACGCTTTTACCGTCTCCTCGCTCTGCTCACCAGCACGAGCTTCGCTGCTGACCGGACTTTATCCGCACAATCACGGGATGACCGACAACTGCAATGCCCGCCAGGTGCAGCAGCGCGAGTTGCCGCATCGGCTCGACGTTTTTCCCCGACTCTTGCAGACGGCGGGCTATCGGTGCAGTTACGTCGGCAAATGGCATCTGGGGCAGGAACAGACGCCTCTCGATTGGGGTTTTGACGAATACTTGCCGGGACCAGGCTGGCACGAATGGTGGCCGGAAGGAGTCCAGCTAGAACAAGAATCGACGTGCCGGCTGCCCTATGCCCCCGAGAAACCGCTGGCGGCACGAGTACCCCTGCCGCTGACCGACTACCCGGACTACCAGCGGGCCAGTGCGGCGATCTCAGTTATGGAGGAGTATACAGAGCGGGCCGAGCCCTTCTTTTTGCGTCTCGACTTCTTCGGCCCCCACTATCCGCACTACCTGCCCGAACCCTATGCCTCGCAGTACGCACCGAGCGCGATCCAGCCCTGGGCTAATTTCAACGACCCCTTAGAACAGGTACACGAGGGAACGCAGTGGCTAAAGCAGCGGTGGGGCGTCTCCGAATGGCCATCCGCTGCACAGATCGTCGCGGCGTATTACGGTCATGTCACGTGTGTCGACGACCAGATCGGCCGAGTGCTCAATGCGCTCGAGCGCCTGGGCTTAGCCGAGGATACACTGGTCATCTTCACTTCCGACCACGGTGACCTGACCGGTGCGCACGGGATTTTGCAGAAGGGGGCTGTCGGCTACGACGAACTCTACCGCATCCCGTTGATCGCACGGTGGCCGGGTGTAATAGAAGCCGGCACACAACGCGGCGAACTAGTAGAACTCTCCGACCTGATGCCGACCTTGTTGGAGCTAGCGGGCGCGGAAACGGTGCCGGGTGTGGATGGGCGCAGTCTCGGCCCCTTGCTTCTCGGCGGGCAGGTGCAAGACTGGCGGGAGGCCATCTTCGCAGAATACCTGGGCCATCAAAACGGCGATATCGCCCTGAAGATCCTCCGCACCCAGACCCATAAGCTGGTCCTCACCGCCTCTGGTCCAGACGAACTATTCGACCTAGTAGCGGATCCAGGCGAATTGGAAAACCGTATCGACGACCCCCTCTTAAGAGCCGTGCTCTCCGACCTGGCAGAACGACTGGCAACACGCATGGACGACTCGCGTGATCCGCTGCGCAATACCTTCGCACCGCGTCTCGCCCACTACCAACACAACCCCTAAAACGCCTTCAAGTCCGTCTACTCCCCACCCCTTAGCGACTGAAAAAAACCTCGTACCAGCCGATGAATGATTCGTGCAACAAAGCCGCGAAGAGTATACACCAATTTCTACCCGCACTACGCGAAAAAAGCGGCCAGCATCCAATCTCCGCTCAACATAGAAAACGATCCAGCACGTTGGCCGTGATCCGCGAAATAGCATCGTCTACCGGCAATGCGCTCGGATAGGAAATCGATCCGGCCGAAAAGACCTCGCCCCCGCTCACTGTTTTGTGATAGACCATCTCAGCACCGCCATTATCGGGATTCAAGCCTTTGGCTAGCAATTCGATATTAGCTGGAGAGCTGGCGGTAATTTTATCGGTTTCGTGGCCAGAAGCCCCACCCGGACAGCGCATGTGCAGACAGTGTTCGCCAAAAAGATCCCCCTCTTTAAGTTCAGTCCCGTCGAAAGCCCAATGCTCAGCATCCAGTACCCGATATGGCGCCCCAGTCATTATCCCGGTCTCCGAACACGCGACACCCAGCAAATTTGCCTCAGACTCATGGAAAAGATCAAAGCGACTCTCTTTACCAATCTTCTGTAAATGGCTGAAACCACCCCCCTGATCGCTATTGCGCACTGCCATAGTGTATGGATCGAGAAACTCAACGGCGCAGTTGAGCCCGTTACCCCCTAAGTAAACTAATTTTCCTCCACGTTCGAAAACCCATTCCTTAACGCGGTAATACATCTCAGCGGACCAGTACTCGGGATGTGCACTGATGATAAGCACTTTGTAGCGATCAAGATCCAAAATACCGCTATCCAACTGAGTCTCAGCATAAAGATCATAAGCGTATTTCTCGCGCTCAAGCCATCCGAAAAGCCGCCACTCAGCCGGAGCCACATGGCAATTAGATCTTCCCTCAATCGGATCGGTAATCTGTTCGTCAGCGGCGATAAAATTGAGCGGCTCGGGCCGATCAAAAGACAGCGGAGGATAGTCGGCTGCACTAAAAAGCAAGTGTCGCGAATCAGTATAACGCGAAAGTTCCAACCGCGCATTAACTGTAGGAGTCAGAGGAAAACCATCAGCATGAATATAATTAGAACGGCCACCAAAATTATTATAAGCGTTCCAGTTGATATTAGCCGCCAGCACCGCAATATCCGCCTCGGGCTGTGGCGGTGCCACGATCCAGGGAAAAGAGAAAAATGCACCCGATTCGCCCCGCGCATGTAGATAATAAAGACCAGAGCGCTCGGGAGCGGTGACATACTGTTTATGAGTGGGACTAGTATAACCCTGTGAGTTCCAACGGATGCCCGTCTGCGTATAGTCGCCATCGGGGCTGATCTGCTTCGTCGCCACCGGGCCGTGTTCATCGTACCAGCCAAGGGTGCGCACCAATTCTTTTTTCCAGCCATAGCGCCACAATTCCATCTTGTAGGCTTCCACAGCGTGGACCCGAAATTCGGACTGCTCTCCCCCCTGTACCCACTTCGGCCACATATAACCTAGCAGGCCATCGCGTAAGAGGCGAAAATGGTAGGGTTCGTCTAAAGGTAGCTTGAGTTCGACCCTTTTAGATCCATATCCCGGTTTGTAGAGTATCACTTCGTAGGTTCCCGGCTCAAGATCGACGTAGACCGCCCCCGAAGCCCGCGAACGCACCTCGTGCGACTCCCCTTTGCCGATAAATTCGCAGAGCACCTCCGGCACTGCCACATAACGCTCGTCACTCACATATCCGATTAACATATACCCTCCTAAGATTTGCTCTCCTACTGTACATTGGCAACGAAATAGCTGGTTATCCGTGAAATAATTGACATTCACCTACCTATTGTAGCTTACGGTATGCAGCAAGCAGTGTGCCCGCAGTGTGCCCGCAGTGTGCCCGCAGTGTGCCCGCAGTGTGCCCGTGGTTGAGATTCGTCGTAGAATGGAGGTTAGTGCAGCCAGGTTTTACCGACGGTAAGAAAAATTAGCGGGTATGGGCGGGTCAGACAAGGTCGCCTGGCGCATATAGTGGAAGAAGTAGGAGAATTTCTGCGGGCCAAAGAGGTCGAGGTTGTAGCAGAGTTGGACCGCTGGGCCATCGGCGCAGAACAAGAAAACACAACTCCCTTTAATAGAACACAATCAAGCGCTTAGAACATCCATAAGCCCTACCGAGCCCCAGCCATAAAGCACATCTTTGCACTTTCGAGACACAAACGAAACGGTGGATTCAACTTTGAAGTGCACAATGGATTCTCACGATCTTTCCGGTTGAAAGACCTGTTATGGTGTTGAAAATCCCAATCCTTTTCTTGGTCTTTGATTGAGTCGTTTTTATATCTAATCGAGTTTAGCCTGCCGGATGGTTTTTAAGTTGGTGCCCTTGGGAAAATACTGTCGCAATAAGCCGTTGGTACTTTGCTGAGACCACGCTGCCAGGCACAATACGGATGGGCAAAATAGACCGCTACCTGGAAGGCCTTGCTGACATTGACATGTTGAGCAAACTCGTTGCCGTTATCGACCGTCACGGTTGCGACCTGTTTTTTATACGGGCGTAGTAAGTTGATCAAGGCCTCGGCGACGACCTCACTCTGCTTGGAGGGCAATCGAGCCATAGAGGTCCAACGACTTTTGCGCTCGACGATAGTCAACAAAGCGCCGCCGCCCTGACCGCCCAACATCAGATCGGCTTCCCAATCGGCGATCTGCTCGGGATTCCATTGCTGCCGTAATTTACTTTCGACCAGCCGCTGAGAGCGCCGCGTCCACTTGGTCGGACCACGCGATTGAAGACGGCGCTGCTGAGCGTGTCGATGAGCCGCCTGAGCATAGTAACCGGTCTGACTTTTATTCCGACGAAGCTCACGAGAAACGGTGGAGGCATGTACCCCAACCAAACCGGCGATGGCGACTTGGCTATGCCTCGCTTTTTTCAACGCGAATAATTCATATATTTGAGGCAAAGTCAACTGGCGATATCCCTTCATATGCTCCTCCTCATGGGGCTGTGGATGACACAGGAAATATAACCAGTTGGCCCTTTGTTATTTCACAACCTACAGGAATTGCACTTTCAAGTTGAATTCACCCTATATCGGCGCGCCGGGCAAAACGCTGCTCCACCTGATAAAGGGACAGACCTGTAGGATTAGTTTTATATCGGCAAGTGAAGGCGAGAAAGGTCACATGAAAATCATGCTGAAAAATGCGCATAACATGGACCCAATCTACGACAGTCATGAAGCCGATAACGGGTGGATACATATCGGCAAAGAGGCCAAAACGCACACCAGGCTTTATACCCACAACACAGAGAGCGAAATGGATGTGCGCTTGGAGCTTGATGTCGGCTCTCAGGAACAGGTCTTTTATTTGGACAAAGTAGAGTTAATCAGAAATTAGTGCCTCTATGAAAAATATTAAAAACATCGTATGGATTTTGACGGACAGCCAGCATGCCGAAGCCGTCGGTTATATGGGCAATAAAGCCGTGTCTACGCCTAATCTCGACAAGCTCGCGGCAAAATCTCAGATCTTTACCAATGCCCACTGCCAATCCCCTATTTGCGTGCCCTCGCGCGAGAGTTTTATCACCGGCCGCTATCCGTCAGACCTCGGAATCCTGCACAACAAACACGACCACGCGAGCACCGCTGAAACGCTCGGCCACAAATTCCAGCAAGCCGGATTCAAAACCTGCTTTTCGGGTAAATCGCATTTCATTGCCGACAACCTGCGATTTGCAGACCACGATATGGAACGCGGATTTGAGCGCTACGCCGACTGGGATGATTACCTACACTATCTGCGAGACAAAAACTTCTTCCGCAAAATCGACAAAAAGAAAGTAAAAGAAGGCTGTTACCGGGGCGATCCGCGAGAAATCCGAGAAATCGAAGCGGCGGCCAATCGCTGTTATAACATCTATGCCCAGCAATACGACGGCCATCTGCCCGACGAATATTCCGTCGAGCGCTGTGCATTTGAACGCGCTTCAGACTGGCTTGATAACAACCACGCAAACCCCTTCTTGCTGTTTTATTCGCTCTACAGACCACACGCCCCGCTCGCCGTGCCCGAGGATGTAGAACGGCCGTCAGTCGAAGACCTGCCCAACTTGGAATGGAGCGAACAGGATCTGGCCACAACGCCATCGCTGCGACAGCGAATCGCCTTTATGAACAACAACCAGGACAATGCCTATAATACGGGGCTCGACCTGGCGCGGGCCTATGCCGAAGAACCGGAACTGTCAAAAAAACCGGGACGCACCAAAGAGATCAATTCCTACGACAGATTCCGCCTAGAGTACTTTCGCTCGATAAGTTATGTCGACCGTTATGTCGGCAAGATGATGGATAAACTGGAAGTATTGGGACACAAAGAAGACACCATGATTGTTTTTACTTCGGACCACGGCGACATGATCGGCGAGCACGGTCTGAACTTAAAAATGTGCTTTTACGATGCGGCCATTAAAGTGCCCCTATTAATTCATATTCCCGGCGAGTGGGATCAGGGCGAACGCGAGGACAGACCGGTAATGCTGTTGGATCTCATACCGACTATTGCCGGGCAATTCGGGGTCGCAATCGAAGAAGACCTTCCCGGTATCGACCTCAGGAGCAATACATATAACTATGACCGGCCAGTATACAGTGAGATCGTCAGTTCGTTCGGAGCAGATATTGCGCAATACGGCTTCGAAAACCATGTGCGAATGGTAAAGACGGACAGGTGGAAATACCTCAGCAAAGCATTTGGCCAGCACTAGCTGTACGATAGGGTTGAGGACCCGACGGAAAACAACAACCTCGGTGAACATCCTGCATATCAAATGGTATGCGCGCAGATGAAAAAGCTAATTGATGAACATCCCGGAAAATTCAGCGTAGAAAACATTACGGTAGTTCAGTAGTTCAATAGAACACCACAGGAGATTCTCAGATGCACCAGGACTTCACGCAACAAAACAAATCGTTGACCTTAGGCAGAGGTGTCAATACGGATTTTACCACAACCGAAGTAAATAAAGTGGCCTATGACAAAGGTTTTTATATCGCTTTTAAAGCAGCCGGGTTTGATTCCGTACGTTTTTTTATTAAGCAGGGCGGGAGCCCGGAGCTCTATAAATCCGCCGTTCACGATGCGCTAGAAGTCGGGTTAAAAGTTGTCCTCGTCCCCTTTTCAATGTACTGCTGGGGACAGGACCATCTAATTCAGTGGTGGAGCGAAATGGCAGAGTATTATAAAGACTACCCCGCCGACTTGGTTTTTGAAGTAATGAACGAACCCAAAATGGCGGGACATTACGATGGAGAAGAAGCGAAAACTATGCGGTGGTATGGTGAGTGTATCCAGAAGATCCGCAAATCCAATCCAACGAGATTATTAGCCGTCGGGGGCCCGCATTTTAATGGCGTGGAGCTGCTCACCCAATACGTAACACCCGAGTATTTGTCCTACACGCTCGAAGATGGAACTGGATTTGCCGACGACCCCAATATTTGGGGCGTTTTTCACTGTTATCACCCCAAATCCTTTACCCATGGCGCGATAGACCAGGATATCAACATAGATCATCCCGACTGGAAAGAAACTATAGTCGCCGATCTAGAAAAGGCCGACGCGTGGTCGAAAAAACACAATAAAAGGGTCTATCTTAGTGAATGGGGCACGCGGCTCAACCACGAGATTCAACACGTGGAAGAATATACGGCCTTTGTGGTGCCCGAACTGGCCAAGAGGAATATCGAATGGTCGTACTATTGTGGTGTATTTCACAACGCCTGGCCCTATGGACTGTACAATTCGGAATGGGGATTTGCAGGCGTTGAAGGGGTGGTAAAAAACCTGACCGGCAAAGAACCGCCGGCAGAGGTTCCGCCCACCAACCAGATCGTCAATCCGGACTTCCCGCTCGACCTAACAGACTGGAACACCTCCGAATATGCCATCATGGGCACGGCTGACAATCAAGGCGTGAATGGCACGCGGGCCATCAGAGTGCACGTGCCTTTTACCTACGAGCCCGACATAGGGCGCACGGTAATACCATCGCTCTATCAGCAATACGAACCGGATTGGAAGTTCCGCGTAAAGGGAAAAGTGCAGGCCAATAAGTACACTATCCAGCTCCGGAAAAACAGCATATACAGCATCTCGTTTTACTCCAGATGCGAAGTCGGCACGGCGCGATTTCAACTTCAGCTTGGCCACGCCCCCAACAACGATCCCATCATCTGGACCTCTAAAGAAATAATGGTGGACAGCACGCTGAAGAGATACGAACTCGAATACCAACACGCTGCCCTGTCGGTCGACAATGTGCGTTTTTCGTTTATCTTTCTCGATCGCCATTCAGAGGTCATTCTCGACCAGATCGAACTGCGTGGCCGCAGACCAAAATAAACAGAGGAAGCGGTTTTTATGTCCAATTCAAAAAACACCAATATCATTTTTATTCTCGCCGACGACCTGGCCGTCTGGGCCGCGGGTTGTTATGGCAACGCAGAAATTCGCACGCCCAACCTCGACCGCATCGCGGCAACGGGAGTACGCTTTGAGAATTTTTTTGTAACCATTCCGGTGTGTTCGGCCAGCCGCGCTTCGTTCTTAACCGGTCGTATTCCATCTCAGCACGGCGTGCACGATTTTATTGGAGGGCACGCCAACTTCGGGACCGGACCGAGTTTTCTCGACGATGAAGTATGTTATACAAATATCTTGGCCGACAATGGGTGGAGCTGCGGTCTGTCCGGCAAATGGCACTTGGGCAGTTCCTCCCTGCCGCAGTGCGGATTTTCTCACTGGTTCGCGCATCCAGGCGGGGCGAGCGCCTATAACGATCAACATATGATCCGCAACGGTATAACAGAGGTCGTGCCCGGTTATCTGACGAATGTGATTACCGACAACGCGCTCGCTTATCTAGACGCTCAGGCAGAAGACAAAAATTCATTCTACCTAAGCGTTCATTATACAGCGCCACACGCACCGTGGATCGGCCACCCTCAGGATATTGTGGACTCTTATGACGACTGTGCTTTCGAGACCTGCCCGCAGGAACCGCTGCATCCGTGGGCAAAGGTGCCCGAGGACGATGCCGACCTGCCGGCTCGCTCGGCGAAAGGGCTGAGCAATAATCTGGGACAGCGCGAAAGTTTGCAGGGGTATTATGCGGCGGTAACCGCGATGGACCTAGATGTGGGGCGAATTTTGGACCGGCTGGAAGAAAAGGGATTGCGCGAAAATACTCTCGTGATATTTACCTCTGACAACGGGCATTCGTGCGGGCAACATGGTTTTTGGGGCAAGGGCAATGGAACGGACCCGGTAAATATGTACGAAAATTCGATTAAGGTGCCTTTCCTGGCTACGCATCCGGGCGTAATCCCAGAAGGTACGGTGCAATCGGCGATGGCTTCGGCTTATGATATCTTGCCTACGCTATTGGACTATGTCGACCTTCCGCCCCCAAATACTAATCTGCCCGGCCAATCGCTGCTTCCAGTATTAAAAAACGAGCGGGCAGACGGCCGCGACAGTGTGGTCATCTTTGACGAGTACGGTTATTGCAGGATGATTCGCACCGCCGAGTGGAAATACATCCATCGCTATCCCGATGGGCCACACGAGCTTTACGATGTGGTTAATGACTCCGACGACCGCAACAATTTAATCGCCGATCTGGCTCAAGCCAGCCGTGTAAAAGAGCTCAGAGATAAAATGGCAACGTGGTTCAGCAAATATGTGATTCCAGATATCGATGGCCGCAAATACAATGTGACGGGTTATGGTCAATTGAGACCTGTGGGTAAAAAATGGGAAGACGGAGAAGCGCCCTTTGATGGGGCTGTTGATAAGCTGGGTCTCCGCGAAAACGGATCATGAGTAAAAATCCCAATGCTGCAGATTTTCTCAGCTGCCTATCCGGCAGTGAACGGTTCACCCGTTGTTTCGCGAGGTTGACTGACGGCCCCACAGCGCTTGACCCCGCCGATGGCATGCTCAACGCGGATCCGGATGCGCGATTTCTGGGTATTGATGAATCGGTCAAAGGCGGCTAACTCCTGGCCTCTGGGTTTCTTTTTGGGTTGGATGATCGAGAGCTGAGGATAGTCCTTTTTTATGCCCTGAAAGCCGCTATCGGTCTACACCACCACATCGGGTGGCAGTCGCTGAGGGCAGTTCCAGGCCTTGAGCAAGGCATAGTCATGACGGGCCCCCGGTTGAGTGGGGCTGAGCGCTAAGACGCGGCGGTGGGCATCGGTTCGCAGTAGGTTGTTATGAGTGTGGCGAGTTTTTTTACCGCTATAGTGGCGCTTTTGCCTACCCGCGTCCTGGGGCCGTCGAATCGGTCGCTCCGTCCCATCGAGCCACAAGTCTTTGACCTGGGGGAAACGGGCGAAAAAGGTCTCGACCTGATCGATGCGACGCTCGGGCAAGACCACCTCATAGCCCAAGGCTTGCTCCAGGACGGGTAACCAGGCTTGGACCCAGCGATGAGGTCGGGAGCGATGCACCTGATACAGCACGCTGGCTACATCGAAGGTGGGATAGCATTTGATATACATCAGGATGAAAAACAGTTTGGCTTCCACCCGATCTAAGCGGTATTTGCCCCCCGCCCCCGGTTTGCGTTGACGATGGAAACGACGCGACAGCAGCTGTTCGCTTAGCGCCCGGGCAAACGAAGGGCATAACGTTTGGAACTCGGACCGACTCAAACCGGTCAGCGCTTTCATCGTCCGGTCAGAGCGAAGAGCAAAATTAATATTAAGCATGGAGACCTCTGCTTGACCAAGGGAACCAGGGAACGGATCGCCCGACAAGATCACACATTAACTATCACGCGACAACTCTATTAACCCGCGGACGTGAATCAGGAGAATATGAAATATGAAGCAGCATTTTGATAATTGGGAAGAGCCTACCCCCAACCAGATGTGGGAGATCCTGGACGATACCTTCCCCAATAGCCCAAGTTACCACGGCACCCACCCACTCCATAAACCCACCAGCACCAGCATTAGAAGAATGCTTAGTAATCGAATTGCTCCAAGGCTTTCTCCGTTTTTTCGAGAACGAGCATAGCGTCCCATGTATCGACGTTAATGCGCATAATACATTGTTGTGGAGTAATAGTCATGAATAAACCTCCTGCCAAAGGTTAGAAGAGAATGCCAATCTCGTGCATGATGAGAATGACTTTGTGGAGATTAGTAATATAGGATCGACAATCAGCGCGCAACGAAAAAAACCACGCCGACTCCAAGCGGCGAGGGCCGACAATAACGGGTACGGCGTACAGAAAGCGTTTTGGCACCGCCTCAGTCGTTGGCAATGATGCTTGGTAACAAATCTGTACCGACCTGAGGAGAAAAAACCGACTACCCGCAGCGGGCTTGTCCCCACCCGTGAGTAAAGTTCCGCGTCAGATAGCACAGCAATGCACGCAGAGTCGCTTTCGCCCCTTGGCCTTCGCGCCCACCCCGCATGTGCGGGATCGTGAATCGTGGGCTCGTTAAGCGCCATGTAAAAAGAAACCAGACTGGAGGGGGCGAGCAGACGCCAAGACTGCTTGACCCGATGGTCCAAAAGGGCCTTTATATTTCCTATGCACGCAGATGATTACTGATACAAATGGGGTGCGGTCATGTGTCATATTAAACCATCCGTCAATGGATGGAACTTTGGCAAGCGTCTTTAGTGGAGTACAGATTACTTTTATTATATTGTATAATATTCTGGCAATGGTAAAATTGATATAGAGTTTTCACTTGAGATTTCGTCTGAAGATGAATAGCAGAACTATAATGGCTATTTTGCCGTTCATTGACTCGTTAGGCGATTGCTAAACTTGGAAATCCGTGCGGCTAAAGCATAACGGTCGCAATGGCGGCGAAATTAGTCGAAAGAGTCAATTTGCAAAGGATAGTGGGGGAAGCAGAGAGGCCTCGGATACTCTTCGTTGAGCACCACGGGCAAATCGTCGGCGGCGGCCAATTTAGCTTGCTGGCGCTAATGCAAAATCTCAAGTGCTGCGACCCATTCTGTGTAACCGGCGGCGAGGGGAGTATGACCGATGCCGTTAGGGCCGCAGGGGTTGAGGGCGGAGTGGTCGATATGCCTGCGCTCAAGCTCGGGAACCTGATCGCGGGTTTTCGTTGTGCGGCTGAATTGTGCCGGATCGCCAGAAAGCATCGGGTAGGTTTATTGCATGCCAATGGATCGCGCAGCATGTTTTACGCCGGCCTGGTAGCAAAATTTTTGCGAGTGCCCGTTTGCTGGCATGTGCGGATCGTCGATTCGGACGGATGGTGGGATCGACTATTGGCTAATTGGGCGACTTCTATAATCGCCATATCCGGTGCGGTGGCAAATCGCTTTGCTGATCTCGAAGCAGAAGACAAAGTATGCGTGGTTTATAATGGCGTCGATATAGATAAATTTGCCCGAGGAGATCGCGCGGCTTGGCGGGCGCATTGGGGATGGGGAGAGCGACTAGTCGTCGGGATGGTCGCGCAATTAATCGAGTGGAAACGCCAGGATATTTTTATTGCAGCAGTAGCGGTACTCGCGGAGCGTTTTCCGGATGTTTTATTCGCGCTGGTGGGGGCTGAGCCAGATACAGCCCAGGGTTACGAGTCGGTTTTGCGCGCCCAGGTAGCCGAACTTGGTTTACAGGACAAAGTGGTGTTTACTGGTTTTTGTGATGACACTCCAGGTGTTTTCGCGGCGCTTGATGTCGTCGTGCTTACTTCCGATAATGAACCCTTTGGCCGGGTGTTGATCGAGGCGATGGCGGCGGCCAAACCGGTAGTGGCAACCGAAGGCGGTGGGGTGCCGGAAATCGTCGTCGCCGGGCAAACGGGATTGTTGGTATCCGTCGGCGATGCACTTGCCACTGCCGATGCCGTCGGCTCATTGCTCGCCGATAGTGAAAAGGCCGGTCGATTTGCGGATGCTGGGCTGCAGCGAGCCCGGAACGTGTTCAGTATTGCAGCCCATGTGCAGGGCGTCGAAGCGGTCTTTGCTGATGTGTTGGAGAGTAATGAAAATAGGCAGTGATATCCGCGAGTTGGAACAAGGCCGGATG
>JACLAC010005573.1_pt1 | contig 35604 bp, 30 predicted proteins | sample 8027881 | NCBI WGS metagenome assembly JACLAC01 (sample SAMN15725517, study PRJNA655200) | protist metagenome | isolation source: fluorescence activated cell sorting (FACS) single amplified genomes of... | place: Spain: Blaines Bay Microbial Observatory, Mediterranean Sea | collected 2016-01-19 | reverse complement strand
TTTTTAATATGTTTAAATACCCTGGTAATCGGCTCACCTTTTATACTTTGGATCAGCAAGATGGTTGGTTACAATGTACTGCAGAGGGATTGGGGCAGGGGGTGCATTGGCTTGAGGTGGAAAGCGCTGATGCCGTTGAAAATGTCCAACGTGCACGTTTAGCGCTATGGGTTAATTCCCCGCCGCGACTGGTAGAAAGTCGATTTATTGAGGCTGGAGATCAGGCTTTTATTGAAGCAGAGTTGGCGGATGTTGATGATAATGTGGTGCAGCTAATATTATCTATTTCCGCAACTGGTGAGCAATGGAGCCGGGTGCAGGACCAACCGGTTGCACCCGGCAGTGGGCCCTTTACCTGGAACGTACCTAGGGGACAGGCGTATTATCGTATACAGGTACGGGATGTGGCAGGTGGGGAAGATTTTCGAATTTTTGCATTTTCCAAAGAGCCTTTAGTCGAAGCTGCTTTTGGAGTAACCCAACAGCCCTATGCAGATTTTGTTGAATTAACAGTACAGTCTCCCGTGGTTTTGGCGCAACCGCTACTTGCGGTGGCGCAGCATGAAACCTTGCAGGTAAAACAAGTAGATATAAAAACCTATCGTCTAGCACTAGGACTTGAGTCTGAGGGCGACACTCAACGAAGTATTATGCTTAGGGGTAGTAGTGCAGCAGGACAAGCACTGGAAAGCCTTGTGCCTATTCAGCAACGGCCGGTTTTTCCCACGCGCACTACCACCCAGTTGATGTTTGATAGTACGGCGGTATTGTCTTTTCCTGAGCAGAGCGTGTACGAGCTTTTTTTTGCCCACGGTTTTGCTTATATACCGCATAATACCGAAGGGTGGGGCAGTGATGGAAGAGGGTACCGTTTTGCGCCGACCACGGTATCATTTAATCGGAAAATTGGGGTATGGCTACGGTATTCAGACCGGCTTAAGCATCCCGAAAAACTAGGGTTATATGCGCTGTCCCATAAAGGCAGTTGGCACTTTATTGGCAATGAACATAATACGGCAGATCGTTTAATTGGGGCTCGAGTACGGCAGTTAGGTACCTACGCCTTATTGGCCGATACCACGGCACCATTAGTGGACCATATAGAGCCGGTGCCGGGATCTAGTCTAACAAGTCGGCGACCAAGTCTGCTAGCGCATATTGTTGATACCGGAGCCGGGATAGGCCGAGAAGAGGATATTATTATGCAATTGGATGAAAAGCGTTTAATTAGCGAATACGACCCAGAGGCGCAACAGGTTGTGTATCAACTAAAAAAAGATCTAGTGCTAGGACAACATCAATTGCGGCTACAGGTAAGCGACCGCAATGGCAATCAAACAACCCGTATTTCTCAATTTACCATAGTACCGTAATCTAACGCCGGTTCGGATTCCTGCTCTGTGCGTTTTCAGAAGGCGGCTAATGCCGTGTTTACTTGGCGGGCTAGGGCGGTGAGTGCCTGGCTGGCGGGTGCTGTTGGTGCAGCTTGAACAATGGGTATGCCGGAAGTAGTACCGGTTGCCATTTGGCCATCCAAGGGGATCTGACCCAATACCGGGAGGGCAAAAGTATGTGCCGTACGGGGGCCGCCATCCTGACCAAAGGGATGGCTCGTTTGATGGCAGGCGGCACAAATAAAATGACTCATATTTTCTACTAGTCCGAGGATCGGCACTTCGGTTTGTTCAAACATTTTGACACCGCGGCGTACATCCTCTAAGGCGATTTCCGATGGGGTGGTAACGATAAGGGCGGCGGTTAATGGCGCATTTTGGGTTAGGCTGATTTGCACATCTCCTGTACCGGGAGGTAGATCTAGGATTAGCAAGTCTAGTTCACCCCAGTCTGTTTGGAAAAGAAATTGGTGCATCATTTTGGCCAGCATCGGTCCACGCCAGATAACCGGTATGCCTGGCTCAATGAGTAGGCCCATAGATAGGGTTTTGAGACCATGGACAATACAGGGTTGTAGAAGGCCGCTTTGGGGATCGGCCGTTGGCCGCTCTTGCAGGCCTAACATACCGGGTACATTGGGACCGTAGATGTCGGTATCGAGTATGCCGATACGTAGTCCTTGTTGGGCTAATGCCAGAGCTAGGTTAACACTGATAGTAGATTTGCCTACGCCACCTTTACCACTTGAGACGGCTAGCATATTTTTAATGCCAGGAATGGTCTGGCGGTTGTGGGGTTGGACTTGGGTCATATAAACCTCTAAAGTATTTTATTAATTAATAAGGTCGTAGTATTTTTGTTTCCTACGGGAATGACAGAATATCATTGATCAGGACTTATCTTGCAAGAGATTGTCCCTGTGCCAAGGAGAAGGTCACCGATGAGGTCCAAAACGATAATACTTTTATTGGTAGTGGTGTTTGTTGGTTGTTCTAATGTAAACCAGATGAGACAGAAATACGAGGCTGGAGACGAGCGCCAACTAGATAAATTGATGGAGATTGTTACGCGCCCAGATTACCCGTATGCAACGCGTCGGAATGCCGCTCGGGTATTGGGGGAAATTGGCGCTAAGCGAGCGGTACCGGCGTTGATTCAAACCCTCAGTGATTATGAGCGACGCACGACCCTTAAGGAAGAAGCCATTCAGGCCTTGGGCAAAATTGGCGATCCACGGGCAATAGATCCTATTGGCCATTTATTAGACCGTTCGTTGCAGGATCCTAACAGTGAATTACGCATGGCAGCCATTCCGGTATTGGGGGAAATTGGCGGCGAAAAAGCGGCTGGTATTTTGGTTAATGCCTTGTATTATTACGATCTGGTGCAATTGCGCAAAGAAGAACGGACCTTGCGTGGTATGTTTACCGGTGAGGAAATAGACTTTCCTATGCCTGGACGGATAGATTCGACTACCGGACGCCGGATGCCCAGACCTATGGATGCTTTTGGAGAACAACGTAATTCGCCTGTTGGCTTATTTGGTTCTAGTTTTAATAATACCCAAATAGAGCAGTATGATTCTACTGAAGATGAGCGCCAGATGACGCATGAGGCTTTAGTCAATGTTGGTTTCCCGGCGATAGCCGCGATTAATAAACATTTGTCCAAAAAGCGCTCTACACCAACGTTGACACGAGAATTATTGGAAATCTTAAATGCTATTCAAAAAGGATCCGAAGCGGAAAATACGGAGCCTATATTAGAAGGTGTCGATGGGCCCGTCGGTAAAGAAGTAGAATAGGGTAGTTAGACTAGAGCGGTAAGTAGTAGCAGGAAATTATGCTAAATGCTTATTTTGTTGGAATTTTTAAATTTGACCTCTAGTTGACAAGGTAGAAGTCATCTAATATAATAAGACGCTTATTTCGTTTGGATAGATTAAAACGTAAATACCGTTTAAATAATTAGCATAGCATTTAGAACAAACTTTCGTGCTGTGCTTAAGGAAGCATATTCCTTCTACCATGGCTTGGTGGGAATTATAGTGACCAGAATGCGCTACGATATTGATTTTTTGCTCAAAGATTGGGATTATGCCTCCGGCGAATTGCGAGTGCGTACTATAGAAGGTAAAGATAAGCGGCAGAAAATACAGATTCGTATGGATATGGGATTAATTCAGCTGGAATGGGATGGTCGCCCTGATGGTCAAAAGCCGCGTGACAGTGTGTCGTTATTGGATTTTCATCGTGAGCATATGGAAGATGTTCTTGATGGACCTAAATTATCGCGCCAAGATTGCTTTGATTTGGGGCAGGAAGCGATTCAGTATTACTGGCGGCGGATTAGTTTTTTTGAATTAAAAGAATACAAACGGGCGCAGGAAGATGCCGAACACAATTTGGGTATTCTGGATTTGTGTTATCGTTTTGGTGAGCACGAAGAAGATCGTCAATTAGCAGAGCAGTACCGTGCTTTTGTGATGACGCATCGTATTCAGGCGCAGGCGTTGACTTTGTTGGATGAGGAAGATTATGTTGGGGCCTTAGAGGTGGTGCACGCTGGAGTGGAAGAACTTGAGGCGATCATGCATTTGCAAGGCCAGTTTGATAAAATAGAAGATAGTCCTGAGCGGTTATTTTTATTGGAATGGATTGAAGAACTAGAAAATAAACGTCCCATGAGCTTACGCGAGCGTTTGCACGTTGATCTGCAACGGGCGATAGAAAACGAGCAGTTTGAACGGGCCGCAATTTTGCAGGATCGCTTGCAGCGGCTTGATGCGGAGCCTGGAGATCGGTCGCTTTAGGCCGATGAAATGTATACCATTGGAACCCTTTGCAGGGGTAAGCGTCAAAAGCGCGGCAACTATTATTGTAGGAGAGAAATACCATGGCTAAAAAATCAGCATTTACAAAACGTGAACGCGATAAAATTAAAAAACAATTACTGGCGCGTCAGGCTGAATTGATGCGTGATCTAGATGGGAATGAAACAGAGATCGATGATTTACAAGATCCTAAAGCCGATGATCTGGATCGAGCTGTTGATGCGGGGGCAATGGAATTGCTGGTGGCGCTAGGGGATGCAGAGCGCCGTGAATTAGAAGAAATAGTCCTCGCGCTGGAAAAGGTAGAGAGTGCTACATACGGTAGATGCGAAGCCTGTTTGGAAACGGAGATGAAGCTGTGTCCAACCTGTCCATTTATTCCCAAACCGCGTTTGGATGCTTTGCCAACGGCCAGATTGTGTGTGGCCTGTCAGGAAGCCGAAGAGAAAAATCAGATTCCATCTTATACCCGGTTACGGCCTCGCCGCCTCTATCATTTGACCGAAGACCAGGAATTTTCACATCCGTTAATGGATTCAAACGACGATAAATAAGCCGCGGTGTTTTTGTTTTTCCTAGTTTTATTCGGTGCCTTCTGCGGTGGACAGATCGGCGGGCGGCGTATTGGTTACAACGCGCAGATTTACTAAGGCCCGTTTGTATTTTAAGACAGCGTTCAGCGCATTAAGGCGGGCGCGCGTCACATTGGCTTGTGCAGTCAAGAGAAACTGGCTGTCAACTAAGCCTAGATCAAAACGGCTTTGTTCTACCTGATAGGTGCGCTCCGCCACAGCCAATGCTGCTTCAAATATATCAATCTGACGATCGGCTTGTTGTACTTCATAGACGGCTGATTTTATTTGCCGGATAAGCTGGCGTTCTTGAGTGGCTAGGGTGAGCCGGCTTTGGTCTAATAGCAGTTCAGAGCGGCGTAATGAGGCGTGGCGGGTGCCGTTATCAATTAAGGGTACACCCAGTACTATACCTGCCTGCACTCTATTGCGTTCAAAACTTTCCGATATATCACTAAATTGATCTCCCCGACCTAAAAAAGTTGCTGAGGCTTGCAACTGTGCCGTCATATTTTGATTGCGCTGGGTTTCGGCAAATTGGATTTCGCTGAGGTCTTGTGTAATCTTGGCTACCTGCAAACTGATATTACGTTGTTGGCCTAAGCCAAGCGCTTTGTCTAGATTGATGGAGTAGCGTTCAAAGCTGATTTCTTCCAAATCTGTTACGATTTCAAACGGTTTATTGAGATCCAAACCGAGTAATTCACGGAAGGCATCGCGGCTGCGTTCTATGGCAACTTGGGCTTCTGACCAACCAGCCTCAGCACTTAATAAGTCCACCTGAAGTCGCAGCGCTTCAACCTCAGCAATCAAGCCGATTTCATATTTCTTTTGGGCTAATTCTAGGGAAGCTTTTGACTGGTTGTAGTTTTTTTCCTGGATGGCAAAGCTGCGCACCGCTTCTACTAGATTATAATATGATTCGGTAATATGGCTTTCAAATAATAACTCGTCTAGTTGGAATTTTAAGCGCTCTTGATTAAAGGTGCGCTTGGCCCGTTCCAAATTGACCACGGCTGGATCACGGCGCAATAAATCAAGCCTATAATCCAGTGCAATATCTCCGGAAAAATCAACAAAGGAAGTCCGGCGCGAAGACGTAAATTCACGGCGGCCGCCACTAGTGGTTAGACCTATGGTGCCAAAATGCGGTACATGCTGAGAAAAGCGGACCGTACCTTCATAGCTTAGATTCACATTTTCTTCACGAATACGTTGGGTAAAAGCGATACTACTGCTGAGGCTATTACTTTCACTGTACTGAGGCAGGTTTAAGCTTAAATTGGCCTGTAAATTAAATGGAGCCTGGGCCATTCTCAGCGCTTCATAGCTGAGGGCGAGATTACGTTGTAGCGTTTTATATTCTAGGCCTTGTTTGCGGGCTAGATACAGGCAGTCTTCCAGCGTGAGCACGGGCTGAGCCTGGAGTGGTATAGCGCTTATAAGGGCTAACAGGAGGATTAGCCGCTGTCTACGCTTAAAGTGTTTTAATAGAGCCATAGTTGACGATCTCAAGAGGGCTGCATATCTATTTCGTGTTGGCAGTGCAGAGCAAGATAACTGTCAAACCGGTTCAACATCTGCCATATCTACTTCAATCGCTGCTGCTGTTCCAAGCATAGATACATTGAGTACTAAACGGCAACTATCTTTGCGTTTAGAGATAAGCCCGGTAAGTCCTGCTAATGGACCATGACTTACTTGTACGGGGCGGCCGCGTTTAAGTTGTGGTGGATAAAGGATAAGATCGGCTTGGGTGGCCGTAGCTACATAAAGCTGCCAGAGTTCATTGCGTAAGCGTTGCTGATTGCCTGCCTCAATAAAGCGGACAATATGATTGCTACGTTTTAGTGGGTAGCGCTCTTTAGCGCTACAGTAAGCAAAAACATAACTGGGAAATAGCGGTACTGCAAAGCTATAACGCCGCTGCCCTTTTTTAGGCCGAGGCGTGCTTTGATGTAGCGGCAAAAAATACTTGATGTCCTGTGTTTTGCAATGTTGAGCGATCTTCTTTTCACAGCGAGGCTTAGTATGTAGTACAACCCACTCGTGTGAGTCATCATCCAATGTGAAAAGTTGGCTGGCTTGCTCGTCCGGTGTAGCAGTCACTATTGGTATTTTTTGTACAGATGCCTTTGTTGCTATCTGTGTTAGGGGCATAATTACAGGTACAACCTTTTGGGAACTTTGTAAAAGTTGAAATTGAACTGGGTTCTAATAATTGGTGCCGTCTACGGATGTTAATTTAACAAATAGTATTTGTCGGCAAGCCCGCCCAATCTTTTTCTCAAAATAGTCGGATTATGTCGATAAATCAATGTTTTTGATGGTTGTTTTTTTTCTGCTTTGGATATATGTTTCTTTTAGAAACAATTTGTTTGTGAAATAAGCGGCCTTTATTTGTAGCATGTTTAATGTGCAGGACGCAGGTAGCTTGAAGCGCTTAGAGCAGAGTTATATATGTACCATATAAAAACAATTTAAGATATTTTATTATTAGCGCCTATTTATTGTATAAATTCATTTTTAATAAGTATTTGCGTTAATAATAAAACGTAATTGACGGGGATAAAATTTATAATTATAGATAGGAAGAACGTCAGAAAAATATAAGGAATTGGAATTCCATGACCAAGGTCGGGACAATAGCAGGATTGAGAATGTGCAGGCAGAGGATACGTGTGAAAAATTCTATGGTAATAAAAAAACTATTCAATAACTAAAGTAGATCTACTAATTACGTAAATAATTGGATCACTAAAGAGGCTAACAGAAAAATACTCCTGGATTATACTTGTGAGAAGGGAGGGGGCGCAATATTAGCATTTGGAAAATGCTTTGCTCAGTCTTGGCTTAAATATATCCAGCGAATCATTAGAAAAGGAACAAGAGTAGATAATGAAAAAGGCCTAAAAAAATATTATATTCTTTTAGGTGGATATAGAGAGTACGAGATTGGCGGCTACAGTATTGATAGCAAGCAGGGTATGTTACACCATTTTGATTCGTCGTTTGCCTTCTATAAATTAAGACGCATCCTTGATACCGGGTGAAAAAATGTTGGCAGAAGAAGCGCTAGATTATAGCCATGTCATCAAGTTGTACAGAAAGCGAATTTCCTGATATGCGTACTGAATGGTAAAAGGCTCATATTCTGAATTTGACGGATATCGAATTTGCTAATCATTTTTTTGACATTGGAGATGTTAATTACTGAGATAGGGTACACTGGAACAAATTGAAATCCTTAGCCCGTATATTAGAAATAATCCCTTATCTGCAAAGATTAGCCTGAAATTTTCACGTTCGAATTCATAACAGTCGAGTCGAAAACCTGCTCTACTTATCCAAATTTGGTTATTTGTAAAATTTGCAATAGAAGCTAAAAGACGTATTCAATGTTTTCGTTCCTTTATTTTTAAGAAGCAATTTAAGCTGCTAAGTAAACACTTTATTATTTACCTATTGTGTTTTGTGAAACAATACAGAACGCAATTCAAATCATTTCTGAATTACTTGCTGATTTTAACGTAGTAAATACTATGTAATATTACTCAAAGTTAAATTGTCTATGGTTATGACATTGCTAAAAAACGATACTGAAATGCGCGAAGAGTTGGGTATACTATCCTTACTGGATACATTGGCTGATCGTGAGCAGATTACGCAGCGTGAGTTAGCGCATCACACAGGATTAAACCTGAAAAAGGTAAACTATTGCTTGCATAAATTGTTGGATAAGGGATATATAAAATTTCAACGTGTGCTGCATAATCCTGACAAGCGTGGTTATCTATATGTGCTGACGCCGGCTGGGTTGACAGCTAAGTCCAAACTAACGTATCGATTTTTGAAATATTCTCTATCCTTTTATAATCAGGTCGAGAACAAACTACAACGTTGTTTACGAGAAATGAAAGCGGCAGGTGTGCAACGGATTGTTTTGTTTGGCGTCAGTGACGTCGTTCCTGTGGCGATAGATCAAACTTATGCCCAAGAGTTGAGTGTTGTTGGCATTTTGGATGATGTCTATGTTAAAGAATCCTATGATGGATTGTCAGTATGGTGTGCCGTTTCGGAGATTGAGGTAGATTGGGATGGCTTATTGGTGACAGATTTAGCCGAATGGGATGACGTTGAACGGCGGCTTGATATGCAGTCTATAGCTCAAGAAAAGATATGGTATTTAGTGTAATTGAAAATACTATTGTTACAGGTTAATCATAAAAATATAGATTGGGATAAAAAAATGTTAGCGTTGACAGTTAAAACTAAAAAAGAAGTCTTGTAAGAATGAGCATTAAAATAGCTTGCGTGGGAGTTGGATATTGGGGAAAAAATTTGCTGCGTGTACTGTACAGTTTGCCGGATGCGAAAATAGAATCGATATGTGAACCTGACACAACAAAACATGAAAATCTCCGAAAACAATATGACGGAGTAGCACTGACTGCGGATTATAACGATGTGCTTGAGAATGATTTAATAGAAGCTGTTGTCCTGGCAGTTCCAGCTATACAGCATTTTGATCTGGCATACGCTGCTCTGGCAGCAGGAAAGCATGTATATGTAGAGAAACCAATGACACTGACTAGTGGGGATTCCAAGGTATTGGTTGAACTGGCTAAAGAAAAAAGATTAGTCTTGATGGTCGGGCATCTGTTAAAGTACCATCCTGCTGTGGAAATGTTAAAAAAAATAATAGAAGATAAAGTCTTAGGCGAGATTTACTACATTTATTCACAAAGAGTGAATTTGGGGATTGTGAGGAAGGATGAGAATGCTTTGTGGAGTTTAGCTCCCCATGATATTTCCATTATTCTATATTTATTGCAGGAACAACCGACACAAGTGAGTGTTCGCGGTGAAGCCTATTTACAGCCTGGAATTGAAGATACAGTGTTTATGAACTTACATTTTCCTAACAAACAAATGGCTCAATTACATTTGTCTTGGTTGGATCCTCAAAAGATTCGGAAGTTGACAATTGTTGGGAGTAAGAAGATGGCAGTGTTTGATGATGTAGAGAGTACGGAAAAAATAAGGATTTATGATAAAGCTGCGGAAAGAATGGACTACTCGTCTTATGGTGAAGCTATAACGCTTCGATTTGGAGATGTCCTGATACCACATATTGAGATGGTTGAACCACTTAAAATTGAATGCCAGCACTTTTTAGATTGCGTTTGTACTGGAGAAACACCGAAGAGTGATGGTGATGATGGATACAGAGTTGTGCGAGTTTTAGAGGCAGCCCAACAATCCTTGGAATGCGGTGGTCTGCCTATCGATATTAACAGTAGTGTATAAATCGATATTGGAAGCGTCATGTTGAGATATGCGTTGGGAATTTAATTGGGTATTAGGAGATAACAATTATGTATGTACCGATGAATGACCTGAAAATTCAATATAAGCGATATAAATCAGAAATTGATAATGCAATTTTTGATCTTATTCAGGATAGTAGTTTCATCCTTGGTACATCGGTTAGGGAATTCGAAAGGGAATTTGCTAGTTTTGTTGATGTTAGGACGTGTATTGGTGTAAGTAACGGTACGGATGCTCTCAAACTTGCGCTATTGGCGGCTGATATAGGCGTTGGAGATGAGGTTATTACGGTCGCTAATACTTTTGGTGCTACGGTTGAGGCTATTTGTCATACTGGTGCGTGTCCAGTGTTAGTGGATATTCATCCTGAATACTATACAATGGACATATCTAAGGTAGAGAATTCGATTACTGCTCATACGCGTGCTATTATCCCGGTTCATTTGTATGGGCAGACTGCCGATATGGATCCGTTGTTAGATTTGGCGAAACAAAATGATTTGGTTGTTATTGAAGATGCAGCACAAGCGCATGGTGCAACCTACAAAGGACAAATGGCTGGCGGGTTAGGAGATTTAGGGTGTTTCAGCTTTTATCCTGGAAAAAATCTGGGAGCCTATGGTGATGCCGGGTGTGTGGTCACCCAAGATCCTGAACTTGACATGAAGATTCGTCAATTACGTAATCATGGCCAAAATGCTGATGACAAATTTAACTATCAGTCAATCGGCTTTAATCATCGAATGGATGGTATTCAAGGTGCTGTATTAAATGTAAAACTAAAGTATCTCAATGAATGGAATCACCGCAGGTGTATTTTAGCTGAGCGGTATGAGATTGGACTTCAGCAAGTAAATGAAGTCCAATTGCCACGTGAAGCTGAATATGCCGGGCATGTTTATCATTTGTATGTGATCCAAGTTGACGAAAGAGAAGAACTTAAAAAATTCCTTAAGCATGAAGGTGTAGATACATCCATCCAATATCCTTATCCGCTGCACTTGACTACTGCATATGAATTTCTACCCTATCAGGAGGGAGATATGCCGGTGTGTGAGGAGGCATCAAAACGAATCTTGTCACTGCCTTTGTTTCCAGATATGGAGCGGGACCAAATAGATTTTGTTATCTATAAAATTCGAGAATTTTATAGATAAAGCCTCAAGGGATTGGAGTTCTATTAAATGTTAGCTTTAGCCACGTTTACATTTTATCTATCTTAGTTGGAAGAATAGTTTTCCCTTAATTGGCTTAATGATTTATGGGGCGATATGGGGTTTTATGAGGGGTTTTTAATTGTGATAAGAAGTATAAAGAAATTATTTACTTCAATGAATATTTTTATAATTACAGTATAATTTATGAATCGTTTAATTATAGTTTGTTTACACTTAGTGGTGTGGTTGGCATTGGGTAATGTGCTAGTTTTGACATTAGGTGAATATCTTAGATTAACGATTATCTGTTTGGGGCTTCTCTTAGCATTGTACTTTTATAGAAAGAATGCAAAAGGTGCTGCTTCTCGTGAACGCGAAGCGAGATCTCTTTCAATTCTATTAAGTGGAAGCTTGTGTTTTGCAATTACACAGTTTGATCAGACGAGTAAGAATTTAGATAGTGATTTTCCGATTGCTTTTATTGCTTCAGCAATGTTAATCGGATTAGCTTTTATACTTTTTATCTGGGAAGTTTTTTCTTTGCCTCGATGGAAGCCATTGGGCTTTTTGGATAAGTTAATATTGTATTGTTTGGCTGGCGTAAGTGCTCTTAATTTTATCACTTTCTTTGTTTTTGGTAATACTGGATCATACGAATCTATTATATGGATTCAAGTTAAGTTACTTGAGTATGCTGCGATTTGGATAATTTGTAATCAATTGCCTGTCTATATGGATAAGGAGGTTGATCAAAAGAGTGCAATTTTAAGGTCAGGCCAAATTGGCCATATGATGTCAGCTTTCAGGTTGAATACGTTGGGCCCTATTTTTATCTCACTACTATTGGTTTTTTCAGTTGGTGTTTTAGGGGGTGGATATAAAATTTTTACTCTCTTAGATTATGGAAGAAAAGCAGTAGTAGCTTTTGAACAAAATCGTTTAAGTTTGGCTAAAGAGTATTTGACGCGTTGGCTTGTGGTAAGTGAAGAATTAGAATCGTACCGATGGAGTTTGCAAACTAGTAATTACGAAAAATTAGCTAGTGTCTTAATCGCGAAAGGTGATACTACTAACGCTTTAAAGGTTATTAATAAGATTGGTAGTCGAATTGTAGATGAACAAGAAAATTTGCAACAGGTTGGCCGAATGAATTATAATTTGGGATTATGGTCATCGGCTATTAATGCATTCGAGGAGCTATTGCTTTTAGATCCTAGCAACGAGCTAATTAAAGAAAGATTGGCTCGTTGTTTTTTACGAAAAAAACACTATCGAGCACTGGCTTTGCAGTTAGATAATCGTCATGAATTTTTACAAGTTGAAGGAGAAAATTATGATGATTATCTAATATTGGGGACAATACTATTGCGGCAAGGTAAATTTCTCCCAGCTAGTGTACTATTAAAAAAAGCGATCAAAATAGATTCTAAAAACCCAATTGCTTACTATCAATTAGGTCGTGCTCTACGGGACCAGAGTGAATGGGAGGGGGCTTACGAGGCCTTTGGAGATGCCATTAATATTTCTCCTGAATTTACTGATTCCAGATATCAGCAGGGTAATATTCTTGAATTTTCAAAGAAAAAAAATGAAGCATGCACAGCATATAATGCGACTTTAAATGCTCTTCCCACTCATTTGGAAGCCTATCGTGCTATGCGTCGGTTGGGTTGTAGTGAATTAGACTATCACAATAACATAGATTTGACAAATATTACGGTGGCGCAAGAGTCCATGGGAAGCGATATAGTCTTAGTAGGTTATGAATTGGACATGAAGCTCTTCAATCGGGCCGAAGGGCTAGATATAAAACTGGTTTGGCAGTTGGCTCCAGATACATTGGATACTCCAAGTCGTATACACTATAGATTATATAGGAATACACCAAATGCCGAGAAATATGTAATTGTTCAAAAAGGGCCATATTTTGATATAGCCCCTTCTTCTTGGGATTTTGGTCAGGTAGTAAGTACTGATATCTATCATTCTTTCAAAGATCTAAAAAAAATTGAAAACGGATGTAATTATGTTCTCGAGTTAAAACTTATGTACTATGAAGAATATCAATATACAAAACAATTTTTCGATTGGTCGTCTAATGTATGGAGCTATACGGAATCTTTTAATATATCAGATTTATGTATTACAAATTAGGAAATAATAGGGATAAAATTGTTCTATGAATGGGTTGATTTTCCTGAGCAGTTTGCCTGTTTTGTTTAATACATAAATAATGTGATTCCACTTTTGGGGATCTGTTGATTACTTTTTTTCAAATACGTATATAAATTCTGTAAAATGATGCTTGATTTCTATTCCTGATAAATTTTAAGGGTATAAAAACATTACTAAACGTTATAACTAAACATATATCAATTACAGAGATGCGCGATTTTAATTTGGTTATATTACGAAATAGGTTGTGTCTTGGTTTACTAAAGTATGCAGATTTTAACAATAAAATTCTATGTTTCGACTATGTGTATTTAGCATTAGGGACTTTGAATTGTGTCTTTTTATATTTTGAGATAATAATGTTGCAAATCATTTTTTTATTCCTACTTCGGTAAGAATTTTGAGATAGGGGAAATTAGGTAATGAATCATATCCATGAGAGAACTCAAATTGGAACAGGTACCACTTTGGGGTATTTCTCTGTGGTCGAAGCGGAAGTAATTATCGGTAGTGAATGTCGGATAGGACACAATGTTGTCATACATTCAGGAACGACAATTGGCGACGGGGTTCGTATTGATGACAATACTGTGGTAGGTAAACTGCCGATGCGTTCAGTCGCCAGTGCTCCTCTGACTGAAGATAAAGAATTATCAGGTGCTAATATTGAAAGTTATTGTATCATTGGGACTGCAGTCGTCATATACCGTGGGTGTAATATTTCCCAAAATGTATTAGTAGCCGATTTTGCTTCAATCCGGGAAGACGTTCGGATAGGTGACCGTACTATCATTGGCCGTGGTGTTTCCATCGAAAATAAGGTTACTGTTGGTAAGAATTGTAAGATTGAGACTGAAGCTTATATTAGCGCATTATCCTCCATAGGTGATTTTTGCTTCATTGCACCAGAAGTAACTTTTACTAATGATAATTTTATGGGGAGAACAGAAGAACGCTACAAGCATTACAAAGGAGTAACGATAAAAAGAGGTGGGCGGGTTGGGGCTAATGCTACAGTCTTGCCTGGTATTGTTATTGAAGAGGATGGTATGGTGGGGGCTGGAACCGTTGTTACCAAGAACGTGCCGAAAGGACAATTAATTTATGGTAATCCTGGGCGCTCCCAAGGAATAGTACCTGAACAACAACTTTTGAATAATCAGAAGATTGACCTATGAAAATCGCAACGATTATTGGTGCGCGTCCTCAGTTCGTTAAAGCCGCAGTGGTGTCAAATAGTATTAAGAATAAGCAAAGTGTTACTGAAGTGATTATTCACACGGGCCAACATTATGACATAAATATGTCAGATGTCTTTTTTGCAGAATTAGGTATTCCCCTGCCGACTCATAATTTAAATATTGGTTCAGGCAGTCACGGAGATCAGACCGGGCGAATGATGATCCGAATTGAAGACGTTCTTAAGAAGGAAAACCCGGACATTGTGCTTTTGTACGGCGATACTAATTCTACAGTGGCTGGTGCATTAGTTGCCGCAAAATTACAAATTCCTATTGCCCATGTTGAAGCCGGTGTTCGCAGTTTTAACCGTCTCATGCCAGAAGAAATTAATCGAGTAGTGACGGATCATATTTCTACGTGGCTATTTTGCCCGACCAAGGTGGCCTCTAAAAATTTGTCTAAAGAGGGCATAACTGTGGGCGTAAATAATGTTGGCGATGTAATGTATGATTGTAATCTGCTGTTTGGACAGATTGCAGAAAAAAAATCATCTATTTTGGACGACTTGGATTTACAGTCTTCTCAATATTATTTAGCTACTATACACCGGCCAGAAAATACAGATCATCCTCAACGACTTAGAGAAATATTTGGCGCTCTTGCTAAGTTAGATCTTCCAGTTTTATTACCAATACACCCTCGGACTAAGAATATCCTAGCAAAAGAAAAAATCGTTATTAATGATAAAGTAATTCGTGTTGTCGATCCAATCTCGTATTTTGATATGGTCAAGCTGCAGAAACATGCAACAATGATCCTAACTGACTCTGGTGGGATTCAAAAGGAAGCCTATTTTTGCAAGGTACCTTGTATCACGCTGAGGGATGAGACTGAGTGGACAGAGTTAGTCGACTCAGGTTGGAATCGGATAGTCGGTGCAGAAAGTGATCGTATTCTAAGTGCAGTAGAGAGTTTTCAGACAGAAAACCTTCAACCGTTCCAAAATTTGTATGGTGATGGACGGGCGGCCAGTAAGATAATAGAAATGCTAATTAGCGAATATTAATTTGTCGAATAATATCTTTAAGAATCTTTTAATTGTTGGTGGTGGTGGAGCAATTGCTCAACTATTTAACGTCTTATCTACCCCTCTTATAACGCGATTATATTCTCCTTCTAGCTACGGTGAATGGGCCTATATAATTGCTATGGTGGCTTTATTTTCGGATGTTAGCGTTTTACGCTACGAATTAGCCGTTGTACTACCGAAAACAAACATAGCTGCCGCTAATATAGTTGGATTAAGTGTAATTTTAGCGATTGTATCGACCAGCATGATGTGTATTGTGATGGTTTTATGGGGAGATTTGTTGTTCGGTGAATTGGTGCAGTGGCTCTGGTTGTTGCCCCCTCTGGTAATAATGCCCGGAATTTACCAAACATTACTTTCTTGGTGCACTCGTACCAAAGATTTTTTTGTTTTATCTGTTGCTGGAATATTGCTAGTATTAGTTACAATAATTGTGCAATTAGGGGGAGTTTGGTACAGTACGCAAAGTTCAATGGGACTTATTTGGGGGACATTGATAGGTCAATTAGTTGCCCTTGGTTTTATTGGTATTATCGTTGTCTGTAAAAATAAGTCGCTTTTTAGTGAAATCTCACTTAAGGGGATGCAAAGTGTCTTTGTCCAATTTAAAAATTATCCATTGTATATGGTGCCGTATACTTTGATATCAGTGTTTAAAAATCGGACGGTAATTTATATTCTAAACTATGCAGGCGATATAGTTAATATCGGTTACTATGCATTCTCAGATCGTTTAATACGTCTGCCGGGAAATTTTATTAGTGGTGCTATTCGGCCTGTCTTTTTCCAACAGGCATCCGTTAGCGGGCTTAAAGCGATTGAAGCATTGCTTGTAAGAGCGTTGTTCTTAATCAATAGGTTTTCTACTCCTCTGTTGGTATTTTTTATCTTTGAGGCATCGGATATTTTTCTCTTGATCTTTGGAAAAGATTGGCAAGCGGCAAGCTTTTATGCAATCGTCCTTTCTTTTCCTGCATATTTTAGTATACACATTAATTGGCTGGATCGTGGAATGGATGTATTGGGTTGTCAGAAATTGGTATTTCAATTAGAAATGACATTTTCTGTATTATCGCTGTTGGGGTTGGTTTTTGGAGCATTTTTTTTAGAAAATATTGATTACGGGATCATGTTGCAGGCTGGAATATTGTGTTTTTATCAGGGATTTTGGTTAATATGTTTTTTTAAAAATGCAAGATTTGATTTCCGTAAACTTTTGAATCTTTGTTTGTCCTGTAGTGTGCTTGTTGTTACTTGTACTTGTTTTTTGTTTTTTGGAAAAAGAATGCTTCCAATAATGTGGGCCGAAGGGATTTATCTAATGGTGTACGCGTATGCTTGCCTGCGAATTTTGCCTAATGATTGGGGCAAACTAAAATCTGAAGTGACAAATTTGCCACTCGATGATTATAAATGAGGTTGTAAGATGGTTATAATAGTAGATTATGGGATGGGAAATGTAAATTCAATAGCTAATATGGCAAAAAAGATAGGAGTGGTAGCTGATTTAACGGCTGATGTTGATAAGATAATGGCCGCTGAAAAATTGATTTTACCAGGTGTGGGTGCTTTTGACAATGCCATGCAAAAGCTCAATGAGTTGAATTTGGTCGATGTCCTACAAGAAAAAGTAGTTGATTTGAAAACGCCTCTATTGGGTATCTGTCTCGGAATGCAGTTGTTAGCAATACAGAGTGAGGAAGGTACCTTACCAGGACTTGGGTGGATAAAAGGAAAGGTAGTGCGTTTCAACTTTGATGAAACGAATATAGAAGATCAAAATTTAAAGATTCCTCATATGGGTTGGAATACTGTAAAGGCCAACGATTACACAGATCTTTTTGCCGATTTTGATTCCCAACCAAGATTCTATTTTGTCCACAGTTACCATTTTCAAGTAGAAGAGACGGATGTAACGTTAGCTAAGACTCATTATGGCTACGATTTTGTTTGTGCTGTCCGCAAAGATAATATTTTTGGTACACAGTTCCATCCAGAGAAAAGTCACAAATTTGGTAAAAAATTATTAGAGAATTTTCTTTTAAGGATATAGATTCTATTTTCGCGTATAATCGAAACGTTTAGGTATAATAAATCATGTTGTCTACTAGAGTGATTCCCTGTTTGCTGCTTTCCAACCGTGGATTGATAAAAACGACCAAATTTAAAAAACCTGTTTATCTTGGTGATCCGATAAACATAGTCAAGATCTTTAACGACAAGGAAGTAGACGAGCTTGTGATGCTTGATATCCATGCTACAGTAGAGAAACGCAAACCTAATTTTGAACTCCTTGCTGAGATAGCTGGGGAATGTTTTATGCCTTTAGGATATGGTGGTGGGATTAGCAGTATTGATGATATACAACGTTTATTTGCCTTGGGAATAGAAAAGGTCTCAGTCAATACTATGGCTAGTGAAAATCCTGATCTTATAAGACAGGCAGCGGAAAAATTTGGAAGCCAAAGTATTGTTGTATCTATAGATGTCAGACGTACTTTGTTTGGTAAACACGAAATTTTCTTGAACAATGCGAAGAATAAAATTAAAATTGATTTAATTGAATATGTCCAGAAACTAGAAGCTTTGGGTGCAGGAGAAGTACTCTTAAATTCAATCGACAGAGATGGAACCATGGGAGGATACGATATAGGCTTAGTCTCGCAGATTTCAAAGTCTATAAATATACCTGTAATTGCTTGTGGAGGAGCGGGTAAAATACAGGATTTTGTTGATGTTGTAGATAAAGGTGGTGCCTCTGCGGTTGCCGCCGGTAGTTTTTTTGTCTTTCACGGCAAACATCGTGCCGTCCTTATAAACGTCCCGAGTCCTAAAAATTTGGCTTCTAGCGGTCTCAAATAATGAGCTGGTTTGTTCTTTTGTCGTGGATGTTTTGTGCCGTTATTAGTTTATCTCTGATTGGTCTTTTATACAAAGAGAAGTATTTGGGTATAAAGCCAAGTTTTCTATTTGTTGCATTTTTCAATTTCCAAATTCAATGGGGGTCTGCAGTTAACGCAAGTCGAATAGAGCAACAGCTTCAGAATCCGTGGCACTATTTTTATTTGACACACTTGTTTCCTTGTGTAGTCCTGTTGTTATCGTGTTGCTGTTTCAATAGATCTGCCAGTTTAATTTATAACCGGCTGAAATTAGCTACAAAAAGAGATAGGTTAAAATCTCTTAATATGCTAATCTTGCTATTAGTAATCCAGAGTATCTTCATACTGTTATGGTATCTGAATAGTGTATCGTGGTCTGAAACTGGATTATACGCAATTATAAATGATCCAAAAAATTATTTACTTAAGCGTGAAGCATCGATGAAATTATTAAAGGACCCGATACTGGCATATGGCGTTAGTGCGTTACAGAATATCATAGCACCGATTTTGGCAACGATGCTCTGTATTAAGATTTTTGACTCTTATCGTCGGTTTAATCCGATCTCTTTAATGGTTTATAGCGGATTCGTGATCGGTTTACTTTTCACTGTCACGATTTACGGTGCCCGGGGGCCTGGTGCCATGCTTATTCTAAGCGTGTGTTATACCATCTATGTTTTAAATGATTTTCCTTTAAATCCGATTAAAATCACTGTAGCGGTTATTTTAGTCATGGCTTTGCCGACTTTTCTTGTAATATTGTATAATGAGGTGTCATTTGATTTTGGTGGGATTCTCCAAGGATATGGCAATATATTTGATAGAGTTTTTAATCGGAATATAGATGCTGGAGTTTGGGCGGTGAATTATGTGCAAAATTTTGGCTATTTTGGAATCAATGGAATTCCTAAATTAGCTGTTATAGTAGGCGAAAAACCGATAGATATATTCAATGTTGTGGGTACCTACAATCGTCCTGAAGAAGCCACTATTAGTGCTACTTGTGCTTATGTATTTGCATATTATAGTTGCTTCGGACTAGCGGTGTTTGTTCCTTGTGTTTTTCTGGCGATTATTACCGATATGCTATTGTTGCTATACAGAACGTTTCCATCTGGACTTTTGCTAGCGTGTTTGTCAGCAACTTCAATTGCCATTGCCAAGTTACCGAGCACGTTTTATACGACCGTGTTAATCACCGGGGGGGCTATTGATAATTCCAATATGGGGAATAGGACTAAATATGTTTTTGCAAATCGCTGAAAAAAAATCGAATCGAAATTGAATGTATTTTTATAACCGTAAACCTTATCTTGAGTTACTCTATGACTAAAAAATACCAAATATGCACAAGATGTGTAATGGATACTTCTGATCCAGATATTGAATTTGATGAAAATGGATTTTGTAATCATTGTAATGAACATTTACGCTATATTGCCAGTATTATTGACGATCCCAAACGAGAAGAAAAACTTAATCAAGATGTTGCAGCAATTAAGTTGGAAGGAAAAAATAAGGAATATGACTGTGTAATCGGAGTTAGTGGTGGTACTGATAGTACTTATGTAGCGTATTTGGTCAATAAGTTAGGTCTTAGGCCACTAGCCGTACATATTGATAACGGATGGAATTCAGAATTAGCAGTTAAGAATATTGAACATATTCTTAATAAACTAAATATAGATTTATATACGGTTGTAATAGATTGGGAAGAATTTCGAGATTTACAGATCTCGCTTCTCAAAGCTTCCGTACCGGATTGTGAATTACCCTCAGATCATACTATAAGAGCAGTGCTATGGTCCGTAGCTATAAAATATGGAATTAAGACTATAGTTAATGGTAGGAATTTTCATGGTGAAGGAATACTGCCGTGGGGTTGGAGTTATAGTGCTTTAGACTGGCACTACATAAAAAACATACATAAAAAATTTGGAAAAAAGAAGCTAAAACACTTTCCTCATTTTGGATTTGCTCGTATAGCTTACACCGTATTAATAAAAAAGATAAAATTGTACAGTATTTTAAATTATGTCACTTATGAAAAGAAAGATGTTGTTAAGGTTTTAAAAGATGAATTGGGCTGGACGGATTACGGAGGCAAACATTACGAATCTGTATATACGAAATTTTACCAAGGCTACATTTTGCCAACAAAATTTGGATATGACAAAAGAAGAGCGCATACTTCTTCGCTTATTTGTAGTGGACAAATATCACGCGATGAAGGCCTTGCTCATTTGCTTGAGCCTCCATATCCGATTAATATGATAGAAGATGACAAAGCATACATTATTAAAAAGCTCGGATTAACTAAAGAAGAATTTACACGAATAATGGATTCAGAAGTTCGTAGCTACGTGGATTACAAAAATAGATCGTATTTTCTAATATTAGATAAAAATCCATTGCTCAAAAAGGCGTTAAAATGGGCAAAGAAAACACGGATCTTAGGTAAAGGATTCGCCAATTATGCAGCAGAATAACCCACTTTATGCCAATCCTAATCGAGTTTTTCCGGATGTAATTGGAATCGGCTGTAGGCGATCTGGATCTTCTTGGTTACATTCCATTCTTAACTCCCATTCGAGAATTGGAAAACCTGAAAATGGAATTCATTTTTTTTCTGAAAAACATGAATTAGGAATAGAGTGGTATAAAAACCAATTTCGGGGGATGTTGCAAAAGGATGTGCTCGTCGATTTTTCTATCTCCTACAGTTACCCTGAATATTATAGTAGCGTTGTTGAACAAATAAACGATCTTTTACCGGATGTGAAATTTTTTATTGTTCTAAGAAATCCTATTGACCGTGCTTATTCTGATTATCTACGTTCAATTCGCCAGTTGGAGATCGCTAAAGAAATTCCGTTTAAAGAAGCAATTGTTAATTGGCCAATTTTTCTTGAGCGTGGCCTTTATGGACAAATCCTTTCAAAATATTTTGATACCTTCAAGAAAGACCGTTTTCATGTAATGTTTTACGATGATCTAGTCGTCGATGCTAAGAAGTTTATTGAAAATCTATTGGACTTTATGGGACTCCCACCTGATCCAGAAATAGATTATAAACGAATTGAATCTGGGGGGAAAAAAATACGCAGTGAAAATATTACGCGTCTTATTTTCAAATCAAAAACAATAGCTGAAGATGTTTTTACACATATGAAGTTGATAAAGACTTGGAACCACATTACTCGTAAGTTTATCGGACCATATCAGTGGCTGTTGGGACTAAATGAAAAAGAAGAGAAAATCGACTCAGAAACCCAAGAGTATTTACGGGATTATTTTCAGAATGATATTTTAATTTTAGAAAAACTTATTAGGCGAGATTTACGCCACTGGTTGCAGTAATAATGACTAACGTTGATAGAGATAATGGTGAAAATCTGTCATGGGGATCACAAGAGTGGTTTGCATATTTATTTACGTCTCAGGGAGATCAGGATGCCGCTGCCTATTATACTCATAAAACAAATGGCTACCAAATTTATAGGCATACACAATTACTCAAAGTTCTCGAATCACACAGTATCTCAGGTAGAAATCTTCTTGATGTGGGGTGTGCCACCGGGGTACTAACTGCTGCTGTAGCTAGACGATTTAAATTTGAACAAGTTGTTGGACTTGATTTTGTAAAGTCAATGATACTAAAAACGGCTTCAAATTTCGAACAATTCAAATTTGTCTCCGGTTCCCTGCCACACTTACCATTCACATCTAATTATTTTGATTTGGTTATTGCTTCTGAGGTGCTCTATTATCTTTCTGATGATAAACGTCTAATTGCATTAGAAGAAATTAATCGAGTCTTAAAACCTGGTGGTTGTGTACTGTTTTCGTCTGTCTTAGGAGAATCTTATTTTTCATCAGAAGAGGCCGTCAATTATGTCAAGAAAAAATTTACAATTGAAACCATGTCGGAAACATATAATGGATTGTATCACAGTACCTTTGGCCTATTAGAGAATGTAGTCAGGCTTGCTCTAATGTTGCGAAAAGGAATTGAACCGGGCCAGCTAAGTACACGAGTAAGGCTAAGGAAATATAACTGGTTGATTCGGACAAGTTTTTTCAACAACTTTTTAAATGTAATTACATTTTTCTGTACACCTTTGATAAGGTCTCATTGGATTCCCAAATTTTCGAATTGGTTCTCTGGAAAATTCAGAATTCTGTTTGAAGCTACTAATATAACTTTAATTGGCAGGAAATAATTGTGATTACAGTTGTTCCAACTATTGATGTTGAGGGCATGCATGGAAATAAGCCATTCGATCAGTTCGTGTTGGGGAAGGTCGGGACTGAGCAGATGTGGGGAGTCTATCGTATAGCTGAAATTTTTCAACGGTATGGCTTCAGTGCTACATTTTTTGTGGATTGCTACGAACACACTTTTTGGGGAGAGACGTGTATTGAGGAAGTTTGTCAGAATCTTGCCAATATGAATCAAGATGTACAACTTCACACGCATCCAGCTTGGCGAGACGACGTTTACGATTATCAGTGGCTACGCGATCTTAAGAAAAAAAAATCTTATTTTCCTCAGAGCTTAGATTTTATGTCTAAGTTGTCTTTTTCCCAACAAGTAGAATGTCTCGAGCACGGTATTACGCTTCTAAAAAAGTGGCTTGGGAAGGCGCCTGTTGCCCACCGAAGCGGCGGATATTCTATTAATCAGGAAACGATAGAAGCTCTAGTGAAAACAGGTATTGAATTAGATTCTAGTATGAATGCAGCTCACCAGAATTCTCAGGTCGTGTGGTCGCAGAATAAAGTCGTTTGTAAAGAAGGATTAATTGAATTACCAGTTACTATTTTTGACTATAAATTTGAACTTTCTCTGCTTGGAAGAAAAAAAACTTTTTTCTCTAAAGCTATGAAAACAGATTTAGATACATGTACAGTATCCGAGTTCGAAGCGTACATCGACCAAGCTGAAATTCTAGGTTTAAAGGTAATGAATCTATTTATGCATAGTTATTCTCTTTTAGATTTTGATTTGTTTTATACAGATATAAAACCTGAACCTGATGATGTGACTAAATTGGACCAACTCTTATCTGTTTTAAGTCATAGGAACGACGTGCAAGTTATAAATTGTACTGAATTTCTTAAACAGTTTCACAGGGCACCTAGTGATTTTCAAGGTCCAGATGGAATGCCTTCTGTCCGGACTAACAAAAAAATTGCCCAATTGGCGTTTCGGAAAGGAATAAATAGAGTTAGGAGTTACTGGCCGCCGAGACAATTATACAATAAAGTGGATGGCATTGGCTAAGACAAATTTACATATTTATCAAAGTCCGTTGACTCATGAATCAAGAATTCTTAAGGAAACTAAGAGTATTACTGATTGGGGTCTAGTAGATAATATCCTCGTCGCTGCAATTTGGGAGGAGGGTTTGGCTAAATATGAAGAAATAGATGATCGGCGGATTATTCACCGTATAGCTGGTGGGAAATTACCTACCTACCTAGGAAAGGTTGCGCGTGGCTTTAATCTATTGATTTGGATGTATCGTATTGTTAGAAAGTTTATTTCAGTAGAAATAGAGATAGTAAGTTGTCGTAGTTTGATTGTGCTTCCCTTAGGGGTCTTTTTTAAGTTTATCAAGGGGACGAGGATAATTTATGATGTCCATGAATTGGAAACCGAGAAGGACGGTTGGGGTAGAGGCAGCCAGATTCTTGGTAAATTATTAGAAAAAGTTCTATTTCGTTGGGTTGACAGCGTTGTTGTTGTTAGTCCGTCTATCGCATCATGGTATAAAAAAAATTATGCTTTTAAAGATGTCCATGTTATAAGAAACGTATCATATCGGGCTGTGCAACTACGATATGATTCAAATATTTTCAGAAAAAAATTTAATATACCTGCTGATAAAGTAATCTTTATTTTTCAAGGTAGTTTTAGTTATGGACGTGGTGTAAAATTGTTGCTTGAAATTTTTTCTGAAGTAAGTGATTCTAAGCATATAGTTTTCATGGGCTATGGCGATTTGCTTGATGAGGTTAGAGCTCATAGCGAAAAGTATAACAATATACATTATCAACCAGCGGTTACACCGGAAGAGATTCCATTGTATACGTCGAGCGCAGATGTTGGCTTTAATATCGCCGAGCCTTCTTGTGTTAATCATTTGTACAGTTTACCTAATAAAATTTTTGAATATATAGGATGTGGGGTCTCAATTATAGTAAGTGATTTTCCTGATATGGGTAAACTTGTAGATGACCATGACTGTGGATGGAAAGTCTCTGTTGATAAAACATCGATCTCCAAGTTAATTGAATCTATTGACATCAACAATGCAAAGAAAAAAAAGGAAAATACCAGAACGTGTGGTGAACATTTTGATTGGAATAAAGAGGCATTAATATTAAAACCTATTTATGCTGAATTGCTAAAATAAGGAATAGTACCTAACAAAAGTTACAATATGATTTTTCTAGTTTGAAGAAATTTACCGATGTTGTAGAATGGGTGCAATTTTTTATTGATTATTTACAGTTAATGAGAACCCTATGAATAGTAGAATAATGATTGGGAAGGATTTTATACGTGTATAGTAATTATAGACTATGTACTAGGTGTATCATGGATACATCAGATCCAGAGATTACTTTTGATGATCAGGGATTTTGCAACCATTGCCGCGATTATTACATCAGAGCGAATAGCGAGTTACTATTAGATAGTGATCGTGATACGAAGTTTCAGGATATTATTTCCAAGATTAAACGAGATGGAAAAGATAATGAATATGATTGTGTGGTTGGGATAAGTGGCGGCATAGATAGTGCTATGGTAGCACATATAGCTAAAACAAATGGTTTGCGTCCTTTAGTAATTCACATGGATAACGGATGGAATTCAGAATTAGCTGTTGCTAATATTGAAAAGATGCTTAAGAAGTTAGAATTAGATCTTTATACGCACGTGATCGACTGGGAAGCCTTTCGTGATATTCACTTAGCTTTTTTGAAAGCTTCAGTTGCAAATTCTGAAGTGCCAACGGATCACGCAATTTTAGCATCTATCTGTCGGATTGCAAGCCAGAGAGGTATTAAATACATTTTGAGTGGAAGCAATATCGTTACGGAAGCAATCCTTCCTGATAGCTGGCATCGTAGTCATGAAGCCCAAGATTGGAAATACATCAAGGCTATTCATAAACGATTTGGGACTCGCTCACTTGAAAATTATCCATTTTTTACCCCCTGGAAATTTGCCTATTGGTTTTTCGTGAAGAGGCTAAAATTTGTTTCAATATTAAATTATTTTGCTTATGATAAGCAAGCCGCAATAGAAATGTTAAAAGAAAAATATGATTGGGTATATTATGGGGGAAAACATTATGAATCAATTTATACTCGTTTTTTTCAAGCTTATATTTTACCACAGAAATTTAAGATAGACAAAAGAAGAGCACATTTGTCCACTCTTATTTGTTCCGAGCAGATTACCCGTAATAAAGCGCTAGAGCAGATGGATTTGGATCTATATAGTCCCGAAAAATTGCGCGAAGATAAAGAATTCGTCCTTAAGAAATTTGAGCTATCGGGATCTGAATTTGAAGATATAATGAGTCAGCCAATTCGATCTTACAAGGACTTTCCCGCTAGCAATTTTTTACTATATAAAATGCCTTCTTTACTGCGTTTTGTTAAGCAATTCGTTAAACCGTGACCATATTAATCCGGAATGTGAGCTTAATTGAAGTTGCATTGTTATCTCCTGTTTTTCGTCACTGCAATGACAACGTAAGTGTTATATTTAAGGGGTTATATGACGAATAACTTTGCAATGGATGGATAGTTGTTCAACGATCTCAAATTCTCTATTCAAAGAATGATAAAACCATATTTATAACACGATTCAACAATTCCTAAAATATGTTAGTATAACAAAGTTAACCGAGATTTGATGGTATTCGTCAGTAATTTATAGTAATTATATAATTGCAAGGTGTATAGTGGTGCAACCAAGTCTATTTAGGGGGGCGTTCATAAGTAGTATATTCGCTATCCTAATATTTGTACCTCTAATTCCATTTAATTTTATGGACGGCAATTTGGGAAAAGCAGGGCTTTATAATCTTATTCGTTTTTTTCCTTTCGTTCTCTCCTTAATTTCGATAGGCAGCTGGCTCGTAGGTTTGCGAAAGGGGTATTATAAACTTTATGGATCTTTATGGATCTGGATTAGCGTGTATGGTGTTATTGTATTAATGAGTTGTCTTACGAGTTATGATCCACTTAAATCATTTAGTAAAGTAATTTATTATTTAGTGACAGGAGAATTATTATGCCTTTGTATTTCTTCCGCTAATTTGAAGAGAAGCACTCTAAAGAAGATGATTTATGTTGGAATGACAGTTTGTGGGGGGGTTTCCTTAATCGGTTGTATTGAAAATATATTCGGATTTTTACTATTTGAAAACCTTTATTCAACTTCGACGGATATATTTTACAATCGGATAGTTGCGACTGTTGGGAATCCGAATCCCTTAGGAACCTACCTTGCATTGTTTCTGCCTTTTTTTGTTGTTGTTGCATTATTCACATCGCCTATGTTAAACAAAATACTTGGTTTTGTAGGGTTAATCTGTTCGATGACCGCCCTATTTTTCTGCTATTCTAAGGGAGCTTGGATAAATTGGTTCTTTAGTAGTTTTATTCTGTTGTGGAATTCCAAGAGAAAATACATTGGTATCTTAGTATCTATTGTATTATTAATGTTTATTATAGCGTATATGACAGAAAAAATAGAGAATCCATATGAAGAATATATAAGTAAATACCAAACAGAACACAGGATTAACAGTTTACATTTTTCTACAATTATATGGAATTATCGGCCATTATTTGGTTCAGGCACGGGGTCTTTTGAATATAATGCTAGGCCCTTGGGGTTAAACTTTAGAAATGATACGCCTGACAATATGTTTTTTCTTATCCTAGCAGAAACGGGAATAATGGGATTCATATTGAAAATTGGCTTATTTAGTGTTATGATTTTGTCATTGGGGAAAATTACTGGACGAATAGAAAAATGTAATTCTGTTATTCAAACGTACAGTATTGAGAAATTCGATAATTACTTGATACCATTGGCTTTAATAGCCAGTCTTTTTGGGTGCATGGTGAATATGGTAACTTGGGATGTTTTGTATTTTCCGCTAACGCGGACTGCCTTCTGGATTATGGCAGGAATCGGAATGGCTTATGCTTGTGAAGTGGAGTAGTGTTGTACCATATGGTCTTGATATTATTCAAAATCATGCATTGAATTTTGTATTAATATGTAGCACGAATTTTTAAATATATAATTAAGAGGGAATCTTACCATAAATGATTAATATTGCCATAATAGGATTGGGGCACTGGGGGCCTAATTTGGCTCGTAACATTGCTTCATTGCCAGATGTACATTTGCATACACTTTGTGATGCTCGAGCAGAGTTGCTGAGTTTGTTTTTAGGTCAGTATCCTGATGCCAAAGTTGAAACTGATTATAATAATGTTCTAAATGATGAAGCTATTGATGCGGTTGTAATTGCTACGCCTGTTAATATGCATTTTGAGATGGCCGCAGCGGCCCTTCGTGCGGGAAAGCATGTATTGGTTGAAAAGCCACTAGCAGAGACAAGTATCCAATGCCAGGAATTGATTACTATAGCCGAAACCAAGCGACTAATCTTGATGGTTGGGCATGTGTTTCTTTACAATGCTGCGGTTCAAAAAGTAAAAAGCTATATTCAATCTGGTGAGTTAGGTGAAATTTATTATGTTTATGCTCAAAGGTTGAATTTGGGCATAGTTCGAAAAGATGTGAATGCCTTATGGAATTTTGGTCCTCACGATATCTCAATTATTTGTCACTGGCTTGAGATGACCCCAGAGCGGGTAACCGCTCGTGGATATTCTTATCTACAACCTGGTATTGAAGATGTCATTTTCATGAATCTGGATTTTCCTAGTGGTATTGGTAGTAATATCCATCTTAGTTGGTTAGATCCGAACAAAGTTCGGTGCATGACTGTTGTAGGAAGTGAAAAAATGGTAATTTATGATGACGTCAGTTCTGAGGCAAAGATCATGCTATATGATAAAGGGGTCACCAAAAAAGCGGTTGAGGATGCTACGCTTGGTACCTACAACAGCTTTGGTGAATTTCAATTGCTCGTGCATGCAGGTGATGTGTTAACCCCCAAACTGAACTTTAATGAGCCATTGCAAATTGAGTGTCAAGATTTTATTAATTCTATTAAAACGGGGCAAATGCCACTTGCTGATGGATACAATGGTATGCGTGTTGTTAAAATTTTAGAAGCAACACAAGAAGCTATTATAAAGCAAAGATCAATCGATATAACTTAAATTTCTATATGAAAATCTGGCTAGTTACAATCGGCGAACCCATGCCGACGGATGGAACAAACGAAAGATTGATGCGAACTGGTATGTTAGCCAACATTCTGGTCGAACGAGGTCATGAAGTAGTTTGGTGGACGTCAACATTTGATCATGCTCGAAAGAGACATCGATTTGAACAAGATTCTATTATTGAAGTTAATGACTTTTTACAAATAAAATATCTTCACGGTAGTGGTTATAAAAAAAATATTTCATTAAAGAGATTAATTGATCATTATCTAGTTGCACGCAAATTCAAGAGATACGCTAGAAGTGAAAGACCTCCTCAGGTAATTCTCTGCTCATTACCCCCGTTGGAACTTTGTTTAGAAATAGCAAAATATGGAAAGAGTATGGATGTCCCTGTTGTTCTTGACGTGCGTGATTTGTGGCCAGATATCTTCCTTGAGGTTGTTCCACCACGGTTTCAAAAGATCGCTAAATTAGCTTTTCAACCTATGTTTAGCAGCGTCCGTTGGTCTTGCAGGCAAGCAAAAGCAATTATTAGTATTACTCCGCCTCTAGTTGAATGGGGTGTTAAATATGCAAATCGTCCTGCCACGAATTGGGATCAAGATTTCCCTCATGGATATACTGAATTAAAACCATCCGTAGAAAGAATAGAACAGGCCAATGATTTTTGGGGAAAATTGGGAGTTGGTGAGAGCCAAAGTGAATTTGTTATTTGCTTCTTTGCAGGGATGGGGCTTCATATTGAGATAGAGACCGTCATTGATGCCGCTAGAGATCTTCAGCAATTGAAACGACATGCTTTTCGTTTTGTCCTTTGTGGTAATTTTGAAAAACAAGCTAAATTAGCACAAGATTGTCAAAACGTAGTATTTCCTGGTTGGGTCGGTGCTGCAGAAATTTGGACGCTTATGCGGCGTTCAACGGTTGGTATAGTGCCAATTCGTAGCCGTTTAGACTTTACGTTAAGCATTCCCAATAAAGCGATTGAGTATATGTCTGCTGGATTGCCAGTGGTTTCTAGTTTACAGGGTTATTTATCTGATATTTTAAGCACACATCGTTGTGGGCTTACTTATGATAATGAAGACCCAGATAGTTTGATAGATGTTTTGCAAAAACTGAAAGACGATCCCCAATTAGTACACAGCTTTGCAGAAAATGCATTGCGTTTGTACCAGGGAAAATTTACAGCCACTAAAGTCTATAATAATATGGCTAATTATCTTGAAAAAATCTCTTGTTATTAATTTAATGTATGGGTATGTTTTTAATTATACATTCTTTAATTTAATGTAATTATTCAAACACAAACGCGGTTTAAGTTGAACCTGCCCGAATGACTAATTTTATTGTTTATAATTAAGAAGGAAGAAGGAATTTTTAAAGATGGGCCATATCGAAAATTTAAGAAATGTTCCTTTTTTTAATTATCCTTTCGTATTCACCCAACATGAAAAAGAACTGACAGATCTAATCATAGGTATTGGTAGGAGAGGAGCGTTTATTCTTCAGCAAGAACTTGAAGATTTCGAACGTAATTTGGCTGCTTATACTGATGCAAAATATGCGATTGGTGTAGCTAATGGAACAGACGCTTTAATAATTGCACTAAGAGCTGCAGGTATAGGGGGTGATGACGAGGTGGTTTTTGCCTCGCATACTTATGTAGCTACAGCTGCTGCTATTCATTTTTCTGGTGCGGTTCCAGTACCGGTTGAGTGTGGTCATGATCACATGATTGATGTAGATGCCGTGGCTAAGGCAATTACGGCGAAAACGCGGGCAATTATGCCGACTCAACTCAATGGTCGTACTTGTGATATGGATGCTTTACAAACGTTAGCAGATAAGCATGGATTGCTAATAATTGAAGATGCAGCTCAGGGGTTGGGATCTCGTTTTAAAGGCAAATACGCTGGTTCAATAGGTTTGGTAGGTACTATTAGTTTTTACCCCGCCAAGACACTGGGATCGTTAGGAGATGGTGGCGCCATATTAACTAACGATGAAGAGATGTATACCAAGATGAATCTTTTGCGTGATCACGGTCGGGATATAGAAGGCGAAGTCGTTGGTTGGGGATTAAATTCGCGGTTAGACAATTTGCAAGCCGCAATTTTGGATTTTAAGCTTTCACACTATGACAATGAGGTTGAGCGACGGCGGCAGATTGCATCACTTTATCAAGCAGACTTAGAAATGCTTGATACCTTGCTTTTGCCTCCTGCTCCTGGCAGTGAACCAGATCATTTTGATGTATTCCAAAACTATGAGATTGAAGCCGATTGCCGAGATGAATTGCAGGTTTTTTTGCGTAAAAATGGCATCGGTTCGGCAGTACAATGGGGAGGGAAGCCTGTCCATAAATTGTCTAATTTGGGTTTAGAGCATATTAATCTGCCTTTTACTGAAAAAATGTTTCAGCGTTGTTTGATGTTGCCCATGAATACATCTATGTCGGATGACGATGTTCATTATGTTAGTAAGACTATCCGTCGTTTTTATTTGTCCTAAGACTTACTGACGCAATTCCTATTAGTTAAAAATATAAGGAACTTAATTTTTATTTTGAATCAACAACTCAAAGACCTTGCTGATCCGAATCAATTGCACGGCTCTATAGATGTATCAACTAGTGATAAGGGCCAGCTCGTCGAGCAGTTACGTCTTATGTTGCTCATTCGCAAGGCAGAAGAGCAGATTGCTGATATGGTAGTTGCGGGTATGATCAAGTGTCCGTGCCATTTGGCGATTGGTCAAGAAGCAATTGCTGTGGGATTAGCGACTCACCTGCGTACTACTGACCGCAGTTTTGGTGCTCACCGCTCACACGGTCATTTTTTGGCGCTTAATCAAGATATATACGGACTTTTTGCCGAAGTTTTGGGTCGGGAAGATGGCTGCTCCAAAGGTATGGGAGGATCCATGCATTTGATCGATCAAGGCAGTGGTTTTCTAGGATCTGTACCTATTGTGGGGGCAACTGTACCTATCGCGGTTGGTGCGGCATTGGCTGCCAAAATGGATGGTAGAGGTGATGTCGCTGTCAGTTACTTTGGTGACGGTGCAATTGAAGAAGGAGGAGTACAGGAATCACTAAATATGGCTGCATCGATGCAAGTGCCGGTTATTTTTGTTTGCGAGAATAATCTGTATTCTAGCCATTTACACATTAGTTTGCGGCAACCGTCTGATTCAACGGCAAGATTTGCTGAAGCCCATAATATTCCTGTTGAAAGTATTGATGGTAATGATGTTGTGCAATGCACTGAAGTTGCTTGTTTAGCGATTGAACGAGCTCGGGCTGGAAAAGGACCATTTTTTATAGAGGCCGTTACTTACCGTTGGCGTGGTCATGTGGGGCCTAGTGAAGATACCGATGTGGGGGTTAAGCGGAAGGAAGATTTGGCTCTTTGGAAGAGGCGTGATCCGATTAGTCGTTTGGTGGTTGGATTAGAAAAAAATGGTATATTGTCAAAAGCAGCTTATGAAGGGATGCAAGTAGAAGTTGACAAAGTGGTTAAAGCAGCTTGGCAACGTGCTGAACAATCTCCCTTTCCTGATCAAAGTAAGCTACTTGATTTAGTTTACAGTGGAAGTGAGGCTGTTTAATGAGTACAGAAAACCTATCTTTTGGAACCGCTATTTTAGCAGCTTTTCGTCATCTATTGTCTACTCATCCAGAAGTATTTGTTGTGGGCCAGGGGTTGTGGAGTCCGTGGTACGTGGGTACAACGATGAAAGATTTAGATAAAGATTTTGGCATTGAAAGAGTTATTGATAGTCCAGTGTCTGAGTTAGCAACTACCGGGGTTGGCGTTGGTGCTGCACTGTGTGGATATCGTCCAATCGTTGTGCATCCCCGTATGGATTTTATGGTTCTGGCGATTGACCAGATTGTTAGTCAGGCGGCTAAATGGTCACACATGTTTGGTGGACAGGCAAAGGCACCGATTACAGTACGGGGAATTATTAACAGAGGTGGCGAGCAGGGGGCACAACACTCACAGGCCTTACATTCTTGGTTTGCCCATGTTCCTGGCCTGCGTGTAGTTATGCCGGCCACGCCTGCTGATGCACACGATTTACTAGTTGCAAGTGTTATGTGTGATGATCCTGTAATGTATATAGATGATAGGTGGCTTTATGAAATTGAAGAGGTCATAGAGCCACGCTACAATCTAGATTTGAGGAATGAAGGTCCCAAAATTATTCGGGAAGGAAATGATTATACTCTAGTTGGTTGTGGTCATACAACTCAATTATGTTTGCAGGCTGCGGATACCTTGGCTGCTGATGGGTTGGAATGTGATGTAGTTGATTTGCGCATTTTGAATCCACTGCGTTATGAGCAGATAGTCGAATCGGTTCAACGCACGGGCCGTTTGTGCGTTGTTGATGGAGGATGGAGTAACTGTGGTATGGCTGGCGAGATTATTGCAGGAATTGTGGAACGTCTAGAGCCAAGTATTTTTAAAACTTCCCCTGTACGCATCACTTTGCCTGATGCACCGGCTCCGACCAGTAAGGCCCTTGAGGATATTTATTATATCCAAACAACTCACATTACAGAAGCCGTAACACGACATTCTAAATAGTGTAGATATGATAAAACGACTATCGGATATTGTTTTATCTATTATAGGATTGACTATATCAATGCCAGTATTGTTTCCTGTTATGGTACTGGTATGGCTACAAGATTTTCATTCTCCGTTTTACATTGCTCCAAGAGTTGGAAGAGGTGGTTGTATATTTCGTATGGTAAAATTGCGTTCTATGGTTATACGTGCTGATAAAACTGGTGTTGATTCGACCGGTGCTAATGATCCACGTATTACGGCTGTTGGTCGTTTTATTCGGGCCTATAAACTTGATGAATTGACGCAACTATGGAATGTACTCAAGGGAGATATGAGCCTGGTCGGTCCACGGCCCAATGTTGAACGAGAGACTGATTTATATACGGCTGAGGAAAAAAATCTCTTAGATATACGACCAGGTATAACTGACATAGCTTCGATTGTGTTTTCTGATGAAGGTGATATTCTCAAGGATCACGATGATCCAGATTTAGCATATAATCAGCTAATACGTCCTTGGAAGAGCCGCTTAGGACTGATTTATGTTCAAAATTGTTCTTTACTGTTTGATATACGTCTTATTTGGTTGACAGTAATAGCTATTATATCAAGACAGCACGCGTTGGTTGGTGTTCAATCTGTGTTGGATGGAATGAAGGTTGATGACGATCTTAAAAAGGTAGCTTTGCGACAGGAAAAACTGCTACCTCATCCTCCTCCAGGGGCGGAGAATATTGTTTCGCATAGATAATTAGAGTAATAGAGTTATTTAAATGGCGATAGAACAAGATTATACTGAAGTAACAGAGCTTCCTGGTAGTGGTGCTACAAGTGAGCAACTGGAGCGTTTGTATCATAGATATCACACGGCTACTAAATACGCTACCAATAAAAAAGTGCTAGAGGTGGCGAGTGGTGTTGGCTTTGGCTTGGGATATTTGGAGAAATCGGCTGCTAAAGTTATTGGTGGTGATTATACTGCAAATTTATTGAGAATTGCTGGCTCTTATTATAGAGATCGTATTCCATTGTTGCAATTGGATGGGCAGTATTTGCCTTTTTCCAAGAATAGTTTTGATTTGGTGATTATCTATGAGGCGATCTATTATTTGCAAGAAGCCAGCAGATTTATTGCAGAAGCAAGAAGAATATTATCGGCCAATGGAAATATTATAATTGGCACAGTAAATCGAGATTGGGATGAGTTTGCTCCAAGTCCCTTTAGTACACACTATCTTTCTGTTCCCGAATTGCACTATGAATTGGAGCAGGCTGGCTTTGGTAACTTAGAATTTTATGGGGCATTTCCAACAGAGGCCAAATCATTAAAAAGTCGCCTCGTTAGTTTGATTCGTAAGATCATAGTTGGACTTAATCTGATGCCCAAGACTTTGGAGGGACGTGAGCGGTTTAAACGTATGTTTTACGGTGACCTCCAACCTTTACCGGCAGAGATAACAGAAGATTTAATGGGTTTTACTCCACTGGTACCCATTGTTAGTAATCAATCAAATAAAGATTTTAAAATTATCTATGCAATTGGACAAAATGTTGTCTAAAAGACAGGTTACTTTTTTAGGTGAAGTAATTTCCTCGACCCTGCCGATGCTGTAAATTCTTGTAGCTATTTTGCACTATCTCAATTTCCTAATACAAGCGATTCAATGCTGCAAGTTCAGCTTCTGGAATTTTTATAGAGCTTATATCTAAAGTAGTACAGCTTTGAAAATTAAAAATCTTAAATTTGTTCATGCCGAATTTCACTCAGATATTTTAGTTGTTATCAGTAGCTTGTTTATTGTGTGGTTAAGGCAATTAAATATTTGCGATAAGTTATATAAAAAAGAGGCAAATCTATTTTCTGTTTAGAGGTAAATTGTTAAATTGATGCCAGAAATTTCCATTTTTCCAATAAAAACAGTAATTTTTTTGGCGATAATTACTTTTATTGTTTCTGTGACTAGTACGTATATTATTAGGCGTCAAGAAATATTAGATGT
>JACLAC010010918.1_pt1 | contig 35614 bp, 32 predicted proteins | sample 8027881 | NCBI WGS metagenome assembly JACLAC01 (sample SAMN15725517, study PRJNA655200) | protist metagenome | isolation source: fluorescence activated cell sorting (FACS) single amplified genomes of... | place: Spain: Blaines Bay Microbial Observatory, Mediterranean Sea | collected 2016-01-19 | reverse complement strand
CCCCCCAGCTTGGGCAGCGCCATAATCTTCCTTTCTCAAAGGCCGTTTTTTATCCGCCGCAATACAGACTATCCGATCCACCATCAGGTAGAATCAGGTTCGATATTGACGCCGAAAGATAAGCTCCTGCCCAACCCTTGTCTATGTCGATATGTAATAGTCAATGCGGATAGTCGACGGCGATATGGCAATCGCAATGGCCCAAGCCATCGTTGTATCTTGGGCTTGCCTCCGTCAGTGCATTCGCAAAAAGCGTGGTGGATATATTACGGCTTTAGCGCGTCGAGGCAGTGGTCAATTTTCGAAATTGACCTGCAGGGCAATCGCATGTAGGGATCGATCCGACAACGGGCGGGTAATACGGGGAAGAGCCGCCACCGCATCAAGATCATTTCACTCGTCTATATAATCTACAATCCAGTCCGGAGGTGTTGGCCTTGGGTCGATGATATCGGGATTGCTGAGGCGCAGTTTTTGTTTGCGCTCATTAAGGTCATTCCACGCAGCCCATACGGGTACTTCAGGTATTTCCCAGCCAGTCATGAGCAATTTTCGCATGCGGGCGATGCGATCGGCATACTGAGGATACCAAGCTAAGTTGATCGATTCTAGTGGATCGTTCTCGATGTCGTAGAGCTCGCAGATATCTTCTTCCGTATGGATGTATTTAAAGCGTTTATCTCGCACCATACGACAGGGGTCTAAACTGTGGTAATACTCGGAGTATATGTGTTCCTGTACCTGCCCACCAGTGAAAGTGGGGCTGAGGTCTTTGCCCTCAACGAAATCGGGCACGCTAATGTCGAGAGTATTCAGCAAGGTGGGCATCAAGTCAATGTTGCTGACCATAGCGTCTGAGACCGTGGCTTCGGGCAGATGGCCGGGCTGGGAGAAGATGAGGGGAATACTGACAGCATCCTCAAAAAAAGTATGTTTTTCGCAGATCCCGTTTTTGTAGAGCATCTCGCCGTGGTCGCTCGCGTAGACGATCAACGTATTTTCGCGCAATGCCCTTTTTTCCAGCCCTTCAATGATGCGGCCGATGCAGTGGTCGAAATAAGAAACAAAGCCGAAGTAGGCTGCTATGGATTTGCGAATCATTTCTTCGGTTAAGTTCCACAGTTCATAGTAGTTGATGCGTTCAATAACGCGCCGAGGTTTGTCGGTGAAGTGGACGTTGTAGTTGGGTAGGTCGCCTATGTCACTGGGATCATACATGGAGTGAAAGCGTTCTGGGGCACACCAGGGAGGATGGGGGGCTCGATAGCCGACATAGGCGAAGAAGGGGTTCTCGTCGTCTCTGCGGTCAAGAAAGTCGAGACAGTCGTCAGTAATCAATGTATCCCACATCTGATTTTCGCCGTATGGAAAGGGTTCGCCTTCAACGTTGCGATAGCTGTGTTCCCACATCTCAGAGATAATGTTGGCTAGGTTATAGCGCTGTTGGACTTTTTTGCCAACCTGTTCATTGTAGCTGCGTGCATCACAGCTATAGGAGGTAACGCCGAGATCGGCGAATGGATCGGCTCCTCCAACGTGTTGATCTGCATGCATAAAACCCGTCCCGTGGGTGTCATAGCCAGCATCGCGCAGGTTCGCCACGAGAGAGTGGATGCCGGGTTCGATAAGCTTCTTGTAAGATTTTCCGGATCGATGTCGGCTGTTGTTATGGGTGAATGCACCATGCGTGTGTGGATGAGTACCGGTGATCCAAGAGACACGAGAAGGACCACACAGGGGCGAGGCGCAAAAGGCGTTATCGTAGCGAATGCCAGTAGCTGCGAGGCGGTCGATGTTGGGTGTCTTGACGATGTTATGGCCGTAGCAGCCGGTGACGGCGCGGCTGTGCTGGTCGGACATAATAAAAACGATATTGGGTCTGTCGGGTGCCATGTTGCTCTCCAGGTTAACCATCAATTTTGGGGTGTGTCACACATAGAGTAGACTTGTAAATAAACCGCAAGTGATACGAGATGACGACCTGCAGGTATCTACTCCCGCTCGATACACATACGCAACTCTTCGCTCTGAGCGGAGATAGGGTTGTTCACTTTTGGCAAAACGGCTTTAGTCGCTTTGCCGTCATCCCGTGCTAACCAAAGCGTATGGTGATGTTGCATCGGTCGGCAGATAGATGCAGAATGCTTCCGCATCCCCATCGTCTTCCTGCATCCATGTTGTTGACTCGAAAAAACAATCTGTATAATAACCGCTAGGTCGCACGTCATCGGCTACCTACAATAATGAGGTACGCAGCAGTATGCGCCCACTGCTGAATCTGACGAGGTCGTTGCGTGTAGCATGCATGTAACCGAGGTGCCGCACCAAGCTAGATTGTCCTATTCCTAAGTCGTCGGTGATGATGGGAGTGGAGTTTGGTTTGGCTCGGTTTGGTTGCTATCACGTTTTTTCTCTTGCTAACACTGGCACCATTATCGTCGCTGAAGAAATGGATACGTGCGGCGAGCCGTGTGCAACCATATGCCAACAGTGGCCGGCGATGAGGCTGCGACGCGAATTACGGCAGGCAGGCCTTCGCGCATGCAATAAAAAACTAGGCATATTTGACCCGCTGTGACCCGAGGTCCCAATGCCCAACAATGATGGGGTCGACTAGGCTCAGCAACTCAACGCTACGCAGCCCGACCTGAAAAAGAGTATGATTTCAGATTAGCTCAAGTCGGAGTACTTACCAATCGGCTCCGAATGCACCTGCCGCTGTGCCCCTTGCTGCAGACCCGCGATTTCACCTTGCGTCGCGGTCACAGCGGCGGCGTTGTCGAGCACTTCGATCGCCAGTGTCGCGCAGCGCGTCTGCCCCGGCCCGATCTTCATCAATCGCCCCCGTTTACGCTCAAAGGCCTTACCGTTTGGATAGTCGGTCGCAGGCTCTAGGCCGGTGACATAACCGTCGGCAGTGGACGCCGTGTTCTTCCACTGGGTGAAAGCGGGCAATTGCGTTTTGTCGAAACGCAAGACCAGCCCCTTGTCGGCCGCGGCGTTGCGCAACATGGCTAGGGTCATCCCGTCCTCACCGGCCAAAAGATCATACCAGTAGACTTGCTCAACATAACCGGCGGTCGGAGCGACATAGGTCTCGTAGGCGTCCAGGCCTTCTACCGCCCTCGCGTCTCTGGGCGCGACTTCCCGAGCAGCTACCTCCAACCGTGCGCCCTCTTGGAGAAACGGTGGACCGAAGTTGCAGTGGTACAGCAGTTCCATCTCGGCGTCGACCGCTTTATCGTTGCGCACCTCATCCTCGATCAACAGGCTATTCGACCCCACCTTCGTCGAAACGCGAGCCAGCAGCCGATACTGTGGACAAAACAACCCGGCTTCGTGCACCTCGCCGACAACGACAAGCTCAGTCGGGTCGCCTGGTATGACCTGTATTTCGACCCGGCTGGCAGGAAGATTAGCAATTTTGCCGTGCAAGGTTAGATCGACTTCGGTAGCCACGCCCATATTGTTGGGCACCACATCCGTCCCCGGTGCACCAGTCGAGTCGAGCCCGCAACGGGCGACGACTTCGTCGAAACCAGCCAGCCAACCTAGCCCCCCCCGGTCCTGCAAATCGATCAAGCTGGGGTGCACGGGACCTTTGACCGGCGAGTTCCACGCCACATCCAGCCCCTTATACGCGGCCCGCCAAATACCCATCCCGCGCGTCGGCAACACAGAAAAAGACAGCGCGCCATTATCCACCTCAATTATATCCACGCCATCGCTGGGTCCCCCGCGCAAGGTAGTCTTGCGAATAGACCATCCCTCGTCGGTAAGCCCCAAATCACTGGGTCCAATTTTGATGCCCTCGACCCAGACGCGCTCCGCCTGGTCGGTTAACACCCACGTCCTCGCTTCGACCATGTTCGTTCTCCTCCGTTTTTTTCAGTGGCCACAATATCAGCATCGACACTACAGGGTGTCAAAATGAGTTCGGAACATAACGCCGATCGGTGCAAGGTCAGTGCAAGGTCAGTGCATAATTATAAACCTCGCCGTGCAGCGCAAAACCCAAACGCTCGTAGAGCCGCACCGCCGCTACCCGGTCGCGAGAGGTATTCAGCCAGGCGTCCAGATAGCCCCATGCGGCCAATTCGTGCAATACCCGCGCGCTTAGCGTTTCGCCGATTCCGTGGCCACGGTGCGCTGGATCGACGCCGACCCAGTGCACCAGCCCGATCGGCCCGTCGCCGTGGTCGGCTTCCCAGGCACAAGCCGTGCCGACCAAATGGCCTTGGCATTCCGCGACGAAAATTCGCTCGTGGGCCACAAAGCTATCGCTGGCGAACTCCAGCGCAAAATCCCTACCGGTCCACGACCTACTCTCGGGAAAACACGCGTTTTTCAATCGCACATAGGCGGCTTCTTCCCCTGCATCCAAGGTCCGCAGAACATATCCAGGCGCGATATCACAGACGGGCAAAGGCGCATCCAGCGACCGCCGCATCCGCAAAGAGCCCGTCGCGCTCGCAATGAAACCCGTTGCCTGCAAGAGCCCCCTACCCGCGACATTGGCGCTACTCACCCCTGCGGCGAGCAAGGCATGCACTCCTTTCTCCCGCAACACCGCACAACTTTTCTCCACCAAATCCGCCGCTACCCCCCGCCCACGCCATTCCTCGCGCACCGCAACGAGCAGTTCGGGCTGCTCTCCCACCACCAACATCACTCCGATGGGCTCGCGACCTTCCATCGCCCAAAAACTGGCCTCGCGGTCAAAACGCCCTTGCTGCAACGCTGCATACGCTCGACGGTACTGCGGCTGGTAAATTTCCCGCTCAACGGGTAAAACACACGCAAAAAAAGCCTCCGGGTCACCCGGCTCATCTACCAGCGTCCACATCACCGACCACCAATAGCTTTACTATCCAAAATGACCATTCTCCTCCAGTTAAGAAACCGGTCCAGTCGCAGGAGGGGTGCGGCGCTCTCGCCATATCTTTCTGCCAAGCCCCGCCTCACTTGCAACGCCCACAATCTAACGATACTATATGCCACTGTAGTATAATAATCCTAAGTCTCAAAGAAGAAACACAGCCAAAGAAACCGACCAACGAAAGGCAGACCCCATGTCGACCATTCCCACGCGCTCATTGCGCACTGGTGTCGAATTCAGCACTCTAGGTTTTGGCGGAGCTCCCTTAGGCGAGCTGTTTGATCCCGTCAGCGAAACCCAAGCCCAGGACACCCTGCAATCCGCATGGGACGCCGGTATCCGCTACTACGACACTGCACCCTTTTACGGATACGGTAAGAGCGAACACCGCTTAGGCCAGTTTTTGCGCCAACAAGAGCGTAAGGATTTCGTATTGTCGACTAAAGTCGGCAGGGTACTGACCGCCACCCGCGACCTCGACGCCTTCGACAAGGGCGTCTGGGTCGGTGGCCTACCCTTCGACTATCGGTTTGACTACAGTTACGACGGTATTATGCGCTCGTGGGAAGACAGCTTACAACGTCTTGGGCTCAATTCGATCGACGTGCTTCTAATCCACGACCTCGACAGCTTCTTCCACGACAGCGAACAACGCTTCTCCGCTCACGTCAACCAACTGATCACCAGCGGTTGGCGCGCGCTCGACGAATTACGCGCGCAGGGCCTGGTCAAAGCCGTCGGAACTGGGCTCAACCGCATGGGAGCGCTACCGCGTCTACTCGACGCGGTCGACCTCGACCTTAGCATCGTCGCCATGCCCTATACTCTATTGGACCAGGAGGTCCTCGACGAAGAATTTCCGCTGTGCGAAGAGCGCGATGTGCGCATCGTCATCGGCGCGGTCTTCGCCTCCGGTATCCTGGTGTCCGGCCCAACCGAAGGTGCGCGCTACGCCTATGACACCGCCTCGCCCGAGATCCTGGAAAAAACCCGGCGTATCCAGGAAGTCTGCCATCGCCACGACGTGCCCCTGCCCGCGGCGGCGATGCAGTTTCTCTTGGGGCATCCGCTCGTTTCGGCCATTATACCCGGTGCAATGGAACCAAGCCATATCGAGACGAACGCACAGTGGTTCAAGCACCCGATTCCGGCGGATATGTGGGCCGAACTGAAAGCAGAAGGGTTGTTGCGACAAGACGCGCCGACGCCGTAGGGAACTACCCGTCTTGAGGAGTGTACAGAGCACTAATGAGAAAACGAGGACATAATTAAAGCCATGACGCCCTTTGAACAAACCATCAACGAAATTGACGTCTACGGTTTCGCGTTGATCCCAAACGTACTGACCCCGGACCAGGTCGATACGCTCAAAGACGCTCTGATGCGCTGCGCCGAAATCAGCGGTGAAGACGGCTATCTAAATCGGGGTGGTAGCTCAATGCTCGTGCGCAACCTGCCGACACTGGATCCAGCCTTCTTCCAGGTCATCGACCACCCAACCATTTTGCCGATTCTCGAACACTACCTAGCGCAATCAATGATCCTTGGCAGCCTCAGCGCGCGCATTGTGCGGCCAGGCGACGGGTTGCAAAATTTCCACAGCGACATCCCTGGCCATATGCTCAACCCGGTCTCGCCGGTAATGATGAACACGGTCTGGCCCCTAGTCGACTTCAACCCCGAGATCGGCGGCACGCGCATCGTACCCGGCTCGCACAGAAGCGGACACGACGGACCGCCGGTCGGCTTTGACGTCCAACACGTCTTCCAGCCAACCTGCAAAGCCGGCAGCGTGCTGATCTTCAACGGTCAATGCTGGCACGCCGGCGGCGCCAATCAAACGACGGATAACCGCTACGCCATTTTTGCCCATTATCGAAAATCGATGTTAATGTTCCAACTCGACCCACACGACAGTTTTCCCGACGAGTGGTTCGAACAACTCAATCCCCGCCAGCGCGAACTGCTGCGCATGCACCAAGGTCTGCGGGCTTTGCACTCGGCAGACGGACACTTTCAACAGCCCGCCGGGCAAGGAAATTGAAGGCAAGTCTCGTAGTGAATACTCAGACCGCCGCCAGATATAAGGGCTTCCGCCTCTTCAACCATGCACCGATCGGCGCCTTGGCCTCGTCGCGTTCGTCGATCAAACCGCATATCGCCGCACGCCATTTCAGCTCGGACAGTCTAGCCGACCGCTTCGTGCGCGAATTGGCAACACAACAGGCTCTGCCGACCAAAGAAATATTGGAGTCTTTCGAATTCTTCGTGCGCGTACGCAAACATGTGCGCGCGCCAAACGTGACCGACCTTTGCTGCGGCCACGGGCTAACCGGCATCCTCTTCGCGCTCTTCGAACGCTCGGTCGAACGCGTGCTACTTATCGATCAGAAACAACCACCGAGCCACGCCAAAGCGCTCGAAGCGGCTATAAGCGTCGGGCCCTGGGTCGCCGACAAAGTGCGCTACCAGACCGCGCGTATCAAAGACGTTGGGCAATACCTCGAACCACAGACCTCAATCATTGGCATCCACGCCTGCGGCACGCTCACCGACCGCTGTATCGACAGCGCATTAGCTTCGGGTGGCCACGTCGCACTGATGCCCTGCTGTTATCCGGATCGCGGCTGCGAAGCCCCAGCTGCGTTGCAACTGTCCTTGGGCACCCGACTGGCTTTTGACATCGACCGCACCTATCGCCTGCAAAACGCCAGTTATCACATCCGTTGGGATGCCATCCCCGCCGAGATTACGCCGATGAACCGCGTCCTAATCGGCAGCAAAACCGCAGATCGCCCTTCAGCTTAATCACGGCGTCCATGCCGATGCGCTCATCCGAAACCAGGATTCGATGCAGGCGATAATACCACAGAGATTCCGGTCTTATCTGATCGTCGGCTTTGCCCGGTCGATTCGCTGGCCTATCCCCGAACCGCGGTGGACACGTATCGCCGAATTCTTGATAATCCACTGGTCGCATCGACCTATCAGGAGTTAGCAATATCATGCCTAGCAACTCCATCGACATCAAAGCCCATACCATCGACGTCGCACAGAACGTTCTCGACGATTTGCGCGAACGCCTCATCCGGACCCGCTGGCCCGACGAAGTGCCCAACACCGGTTGGAGCCGCGGCGTCGATATGGCCTATATGAAGGAGCTCACCGCCTACTGGCTCGACGAATACGATTGGCGCGCACAAGAAGCCCAGCTCAACGCTCTAAACCACTACACAGCCGATATCGATGGCCTGGGCATCCACTTCATCCGCGAAGAAGGCAAAGGGCCAGACCCAATGCCGCTCTTTCTGATGCACGGCTACCCGTGGTCCTTCGTCGTGCTATTGAAGATCCTGCCGATGCTGACCGACCCTGCTTCCTATGGCGGCGATCCCAAAGATTCCTTCACCGTTGTCGTCCCATCGATCATCGGCTTTGGGCTCTCCGACTACCCGATGCAGCAGGGCTTTGGCTTTCAACACCACCCTGAGAAATACGACCGGTTGATGCGCGAGGGTTTGGGTTACGAGCGCTATGGTATCGAGGGCGGTGACTGGGGCGGCTTTCTCACCGCGCCCTTCGGCCACTACTTCCCCGAGAGCCTAATTGGCATCCACCTCAATTGCCTCTTCCCCCGTCTCGGCGACGAGCGCGAACCCGAAGACAAGGATCCCGATATACTGCGCGGGCTCGGCATGAAGTGGGCGCCAGTCAAACCCAAGGATCCCGATATGTTGCAATACTGGAAGCGCGTCGAGCAATACTGGATCGATGAGGGTGCCTACTGTCACCAGCAGATGACCCGCCCACAGACTCTGGCGATCGGCATGACCGACTCGCCCGCCGGGCTAGCCGCCTGGATTGTCGAGAAGTGGCGGGCCTGGTGCGGCTGGGGCGACGACTTCGAAAAGCTCTTCCCCCGAGATATGATCCTCACCAATATCATGCTCTACTGGATCTCGAATTCGTTCTGGTCGGCCATCCGTCTCTACAGCGAATCATATTACCACCCCTGGCAGTTGGAGCCGGGCAGTCGCATCGAAGTGCCCACCGCCGTCGCCGCCTATCCGCACGAACTGGCGCCGATCGTGCGCAAACGCGCCGAGCGTTATTACAATGTCGTGCACTACAACGACTATCCCCAGGGCGGGCACTTCGCTATCCACGAGCGAGCCGATGAGATGGCACAGGATCTGCAAGCCTTTTTTCGTCCCTTGCGGGCGCGGGAAGCCAAGCACTAGGCCTGGCGATTGATTGGGGTTCGCCAATAAAAAACGTATACTTCAGGGAAAGAGAATTTATGCACCACCCTCTATTAGGCCCTACCCCGTGCAAGCACGTCATGGCCACAATACCAATCGCAAAAATCGATAAAATAAGGACCTGATCATGCACTGGGAAAAACTGAAAAACAACCTCTTCTGCTTCCAAGATAGTTGCCAAGTCTACGCCGTCCGCGGTCCAACGGGCACCGTACTCGTCAACGCCGGTACCGGTCGCTGTGCCACATACCTAAACGAAATCACAGACAACAACTCGCTAACCGTCATCCTCACCCACCACTTCCGCGACCATACAGACGGTGCCCTACGCCTACACGCCGCCGGAGCACAGATCTTCGGCCCCTACTGGGATCAGGAATATCTCATCGACCCCGAGCAACACTTTGGCGAGCGCCAGGTCTGGAACTCCTACGACAACCGTTGGGATCGATTTTCGCCCGTGCGTGCACAGCCCGTATCCGGTTGGATGATGGACTACGAACAACGCGAGATCGCCGGATTGACCTGGGAAGTCGTGCCCACCCCCGGCGCCACCAATGGCGCCAACAGCTATATCGTCACACTCGACGGACAACGGTTGGCCTTTGTCGGCGAGACCGTCTGCGGCCACGGCCGCACCGGTCGCATTGCCCCATTTCAATACAACTACAACGATTTATTGGGTGCAGTAAATGTCTGGCACGCCGCCGCGCGCCTGCTCGAAGCCAAACCGGATATGCTCCTGCCCAGCCTTGGCGCAACTAGCGACGACCCGGCCGGATCGATTGCAGCGCTACGCGACAATATTAAACACATCGGTAAAATACAGCCCGGCTTCGAAAACCAACTCACCACGCCGGACGAAGACGATATCGACCAAATCCTACCGCGTCTCTATCGCTCGCGCTACGCCAACGCCAGCACTCACTTCATCATTAGTCAGAGCGGCAAAGTGCTCTCCATCGACTATGGATACAACACTCTCGGTTTTCAGATGCCGGGCAAGAGCCACCGCTCCAACCGCCGCTCAGCCCTGCACGGATTACACGGCCTAAAAAAACACGTTGGCGCCGAGCGTATCGACACCGTGCTCGTATCGCATTTCCACGATGACCACGTCAACGGCATTCCGCTTTTGCAACGCCACTTTGGCAGCGAGGTCTGGGCCGGTATAGAATTCTCCGATCTATTGGAAAATCCAAGCCGTTACGACCGTCCCTGCCTCTGGCACGAACCGATCCCCGTCAGTCGCCACATCCCAAATGGCGAAACCGTCTATTGGGAAGATATCGCGATCACACTCTACCCGATGTCGGGCCATACGCGTTTCGCCACCCTAATCTGTCTAGAAATAGACGGCGTACGCGTCGCTCACACTGGCGATCAGATCTTTTTCAGCTCCCCCGACGGCATGGCCTTTGGTCCCGGCGCACAACCTTTCACCAACCACGTCTACAAAAACGGCCTCGACATCGGCTGCTACAAACAAACGCTCGCCGACCTGCGCGCCTTCCAACCCGAATGGATTCTCACGGGCCACACCGCACCCTATCAGACTAGCGACGAATGGTATGAGGCCATCGAGCGCGGCGCCAACGCCTTCGATCAAATTCATCTCTCACTCATGGCTCTTGGCGACGACGAGGTGCACTTCGGTGCCGAGTCGCAAGGTGGCAAACTCAAACCCTATCAACTGCATCTGCCCAACGGGGGGTCGGCTGTATTTAGCGGCTGGATTCTCAACCCTTTTCCCACAGCGCAACAGGCGAGCATACAACTGATCGGCCCCGATGGCTGGGAAAGCGAAGCGGTGCATATAGACCTGGGACCACGCGAGCAAAAAGACATCCAGATCTCAATGAAACTACCTGCCGGTGCGCAGTGCCGACGCCAACCTATCGGTCTAGACCTAGTGGTTGGCAATCGACCTTTCGGGCAAGTAGCAGAGGCATTGGTGACTGTGGGACATGAGCGGTTCTAAGTACGACTTTCGTCAATTGCGATACACTTTACCTTATATATTTCAGTTTTTTGACTCCATGGCCTACCAGTAGATCGCAGAGCTTTTGCGGGATATACCCATAGCCGATCAGACAGCCTCTCAGAGCCGATCAGAGAGGGTCGGCGCGGATCAAGGATATATCCTCAAGGAGTCCACCACCCGGAGCTAAACACATGTCCCTCACCGCCACCGAACGCCAACAGTTTGACAATCTCGGCTACCTCGTTAGAGAAAACATCTACAACCAAGCCGACCTGCAACCCCTCAAAGACGGCCTCACCGCCGTCATCGACCGAACTTGCGCCGCCCTGCAAGAAGAAGGCGTACTCGGTACAGAAACTTTCGCCGACGAACCCTTCGAAACCCGCCTCGGCGCTCTATTCAAGGCAAATACCGAAGCCGGCGAGCGCATCAACAGCGCCATTATGGGCCACGGCGGCGGAGGTTTTAAAGAGCAAGCCATACTCGATTTTCTACGGCACCCGCCACTGGTCTCCTGCATCGAAAGCCTAATCGGCCCCGAGATCATCGGCTCCTCCGTCTACCGCATCCGCCCCAAGGCCCCCGGCTACACCCGCGGTGCTGTGCCTTGGCACCAAGACTCTGGGTATTTTCTGCCCCATTGCGACAGCAATCTGATCGTCACCTGTTGGATCCCGCTCGTCGACGCGACCGCCAACAATGGCTGCATGCACGTATTGCCCAAATCGCACCAGCACGGCATAGTCCGCCACTACACCGGTGGCCAGGGCGGCTATCTAGAAATCGCCGAGGAAGACCTGCCCAAACCCGAACCCATCGTCGTCGAGATGCTCGCCGGCTCGGTCCTTTTCATGACCAACCTGACCCCGCACGCCTCCTTCGAAAATACCACCGACATCGTCCGCTGGAGCGTCGACCTGCGCTACGAACATGCTTCCTCGCCCAACAATGTCGACGAACACCCCAAGGATTTCGACCCCGAACGCGACCCCGTCACCATGGCTTGTTATCCCGGCGAAGGAGACTTCGTCATCCAGGACCCCGAACACCCCGAACGCGAAATCACCGACATCGCCGATTTCCAAGAAATTCGCACCCGCTACGAACAACACCCCGCACGCTCGCCAGGTCGCGGCTGGATCCCGATCTCCGAACGGCATACCTAATGCAGAGCCGCAAAGCCGAAGAGATCCGCGTGCGCTACCAATACCGCTGCCAAACTCATCGGTCCAGATTGCGTCTATCACCTCTACTCCAGAACTTCTCCAACCAACAAAGGCCAGAACGGATAATACCAATACGCTTTAACGGGACATAAACCACCGATAACCATCACCATTGATCAGGCTCCGTTTTTGGATATTTCCCTGTAGCAGATCGTGGTCCCCGATTTCACAGGAAGTGAAACCAGACGACTACACCTCGGTTTGGTGCAGAAGCGCCACGAGATTCGGCAGAGGAAAAGACCCCAAAACGACCGTTAGTACGGTGCTAACCCTAGCAACATCAGGAGAATCGCAACATGACGACTGCCCATACCTCATCCCACGACATAGACACCATAATCGCCGAGGTAGACGAACGCGGCTTCTGTATAGTACCCAATGTCATCTCCGAAGAAAAAGCCGACCAAGCCCGCACTGCCCTGCACACACTGCTCGACGCCGAAATCACCGAACAGACCCGCGAAGCTCGCACCCAACGCGTTGGCCAGATCGCCGTCAAACACCCAATTTTCCTCGAACTGCTGTGCAATCCTTTCGTACTCGCCGTCTGGCAGAGGATGCTCGGCGACGATATCATGTGCTCCTCGTGGTCAGCCAATACCGTCTACCCCGGCCACGACCGCATCGGCTGGCATTCGGACTATCCCTACTGGTCGCTCAAACCGCCGTGGCCAGCGGGCAACTTCGCCGGTCAAACCTTGTGGATGCTCGACGACTACACCGAAGAAAACGGTGCCACCGCCGCCATCCCCTATTCACACAGAAAAGCCCATCCACCCGACGAGCCAAAAACCGAGTGGCGCGACGACGGCGAAATATTTCTTGGCAAACGCGGCAGTGTAGTCTTTGCGCACGGCGCCTGGTGGCATACCGCCCGCCCCAATCGCACAGACCAGTCGCGCTCCTGCCTGCTTGGCATGTATCTGATGCCATGGTTTATTCCGCAAGAAGACATGCGAGCCCAGCTTGAACAGTTGGAAAACCCATCCGAACTCGCGCAACAACTACTCTGCGGCAAGCAACACAGCCCCAATACGGTTGGCGTCTATTAGACGCCATTGCTCAAGATTGCGGCCACCCCCTTTATTCTACAAGGAGAACGACATGTCCACCGATACCCGCCCTTGGGACGGCTCAATCGTCCGCTACCCCGATCCCGCCATCCAAGTCCTCGACGAGGACCGCTTCGGCTCTTTCAAAATCGGCAACGCCGCCGTCGAGCGTCTGTGGACCGGCGCCCGTTGGACTGAGGGGCCCGTCTACTTCGGCGATGGCCGCTACCTGCTGTTCAGCGACATCCCCAACAACCGCATCATGCGCTGGGACGAGACCACCGGCCAGACATCCGTCTTCCGCCAGCCGGCCAACAATAGCAATGGCCATACCCGCGACCGTCAAGGCCGCCTCGTCTCCTGCGAGCACTTCACCCGCCGGGTCACCCGCACCGAGCACGACGGCACGATCACCATCTTGTTTGACCAGTTCGATGGCAAGCGCCTCAACGCACCCAACGACGTCGTCGTACACTCCGACGAGAGCATCTGGTTTACCGATCCGGGCTATGGCATCTTGCTCAACTACGAGGGTCAGAAATCCGATTTCGAACTGCCCACCCGCGTCTACCGCCTCGATCCTGCGAGCGGCGAGGCCGAAGTCGTCGTTGAAGATATGCATCGGCCCAACGGGCTTTGCTTTTCACCAGACGAAAGCTTGCTTTACGTCTCCGATACGGGCGATCCGCGCAATATCATGGTCTTCGATGTCGCCGGTACGGCTCTGCAAAACGGGCGTGTCTTCGCCGAGATGGACCCGGGCGGCGCTGACGGCATTCGCTGCGACATCCACGGCAATCTCTGGTCGAGCGCCGGTTGGGTCGGCGCAGGCTACGACGGAGTGCACTGCTTTGCCCCCGACGGCGACTTGATCGGCAAGATACACCTGCCCGAGACCATTTCGAACCTCTGCTTCGGCGGCGCGATGAAAAACCGGCTCTTTATTACCGGTAGCCAATCGCTCTACGCGGTTTATCTCGAAACCCAGGGCGATCAAAAACCCTAAGCAATTCACCTAACGGGCAGGCTATCGGAGGTCAGCCCCCTCCCGCCCGCCGGTTTTTTGTCAAAACCTCCTGTTGAATCTCAAGGAATTGGTTGCGCGGACAAAATCCAACGTGCTCAAAGTCCGCTATTACACCGAGCAGATGAGCCAGTCGAACTAGGCAGAAAACGCCAAAGCGATTGTTGGCGGACACGAGCGAATGTGCGATATTGAGCGGAGTTATATATCGTCATAAATCAACGGAATCAATCCAATGAAAAGCTATCTCGAGGGGTGCACCGTACCCACCACGCAAATTGGCCAGGCCGAAATCCCCCGTCTGATCATGGGAATCCACCCCTACGACGGCTGCTCCTACCAAAACAAACAGCGCGACGAGAAGAATTTCCGCGCCTTCAGCCGTGTCGAACCCGTCGCCGACGTGTTGCGCTGCGCAATCGAAGAAGGCGGTATCACCGCCGTGCAGGTAGACCATATGTTGCCCAAACTCGACCGCTTACACTTGCAGGCGATATGGGAAGCCGAGCAACAGACCGACACGCAAATCGGCATGGTCGCCTACATTCTGATCCCGATCACACTCGACGGCGAAATAGTCTCCTATTCCGAACGCGCGCACTCGACCTTCTTCGGCCGCAACGAAGACCTAGCCGGCGACGCATTCCGCCAACACTTCCACAGCGACCCGATCATCCGCTACAACCTCGGCGACACTTTTGACGGCATCGTCACCCCCGCCACCGTGCCGCCCTACACCGCAGCGGATGCCGTCCGCTTCGAAATCGACTACGGCATCCTTGAACAATATCTGGGTTTTTTCGCCGGCTGCGACGTCCTCATCGCCGACCCCGGCGCCGAAATCGATCTCTTAGCCATGACGGGCCGCTTCGACCTGATCCGCGAATACTTAACCTTCCTGCGCCAACGCTTCAACACCGTCATCACCAGCGTACACCACGCCGGAATCACCATTCCGCTTTTAGAAGCCGAAAACATCCCCGTCGACGGCTACCTGACCACGGTCAACGCTCCCGGCACCTTCATGTTCCCGACTCGCGAACTAGCCATCGACGCGATCAAAAACGCCACAAAACCTGTCATCGCCATTAAGCCAATGGCCGGAGGGCGGTTCCTCGGCCACCAAGCTTTCGAATACGTTTTCGACGAGGTCGGCGTACAGGCCTCGATGTTCGGCATGGGTACGATTGACCAGGTTCGCGAGACGACGCGAGCGGCGAGAGAGGTGTTGGGTGCTGCGTAATTTTCGCGACTCAGACTACGATTGGACCATTGATTTGGGGCAAGGTGGTGAGGCAACAGAGTTGGGCAACAGAGTTGGGCAAGGGGGGCCGAGAGGAGAGGGTCGCCAATCGGACTCGAGGAGCGACTCACCGAGAGACTAACAATATCCCGCACCAACTAGCCGAAGAGGGATTACCCACTTAACGAGCAAACTATAAATAATGCTTCCTTACAAAATCGCCCTTATTGGCACCGGCGGCCGCAGTCTAAGCTACGCCACCGCCTACCGACAACGCGATGACGTCCACATCACCGCCCTAGCCGATCCCGACTCATCGCATCGCACCATTATGGCTGCCCGCGCTAAGCTCAACGCCGGCTACGCCGAATACGACGACTGGCGCGATATGCTACAAGATCAACCCGACCTCGACGGCGCCGTCATTTGCTCGCCCAACCACTTGCACGCCGAGCACGCCGTCGCCTGCCTCGAACGCGGACTACCCATCGCCCTGGAAAAACCCCTGGCACCCACTAAGGCCGACTGCGAACGCATCATCGACGTCGAACAAGCCAACAACGGCCGTACCCTAATCGGCTTTGTGCTTCGCTCAGCGCCCTTCTACGCTAAGATCCAAGAGCTGATCACTCGTGGTCTGATCGGTCGCATCGTCTCAATCCAGGCCGACGAGTTGCCCGGCGTTGGCGTCAGTTCGGTGATGAATCGCAGCCCCTGGCGCCGCTATCGCGACAAGAGCGGCGGTGCGATGCTCGAGAAATCCTGCCACGACCTGGACCTGCTCAATTGGATGATGGACTGCTATCCCGTCTCCCTGACCTCCTACGGCAATCGCCAAATATTTGTCACCGACCCCGAGCTACCCGAGCACTGTGGCGACTGCCACCTGCAAACAGCCTGTCCCTATTACAATCCCACGCGCTCCGCACACGAGGACGAAGGCGAACAAGCTCTGCACCAGTTTATCCGTGAAGACGATCGCTGCATCTATAATATAAACAAGGATATACTAGACGTGCAGACGCTCAATATCGAATACCAAAATGGCGCCCTCTGCACCTTCACACTCAACTTCCACGCCATGGGCCCGGGGGCCGGTCGCAACTTCCATGCCGTCGGCACACAAGGCCGGATCTGGGGCAACCTGCACGACGCAAAGGTGCACCTCTACCGCAACGGACCGGGGCAAGAAGAGGTCTTCGACTGTTCGGGCGACGGCACCGGCCACGGCGGCGGCGACCGACTGCATGCCAATGAGCTAATCACCATGTTGAACGATCCAACCTATCAACCGCGACAGAACGCCCGCGCCGGTTACCTGAGCGCGGTGATGTGCTTCGCCGCTGATAAATCGGTGGAGGAAAAACGCAGGATTGACTTTCACTTTGGCGAAAACGGCTTCATCGAACTTGCGTAGAAAGTAACAGTGAACTGCAGAGACCAAGCCAGAAACCAACTGCCGAAGCTGCCAGACCATCAGCCACTACCTGCAGCCCGGTAGATTATTTTGCATCGTGGAAGAACACCGCTTCGCCGGCAGCCTCGACAAAGGTGGTGGTATATCAGCATACCACAATACACTACTTTAAAGTGAGAACACTATATTGACTTACACCCACTGGATCTTCGACCTGGACAACACCCTCGCCGACAGCCGCATTGACTTCGACGCTTTGCGCCGCGAACTCGGCATACCCATGGGCAAACCGATCCTCGAAGAAATCGATACCCGCCCTCCAGCCGAAGCGGTCCTACTGCACAGCCGCCTCGGCGAACTCGAACGCGACTTCGCCCACCGCGCCACCCCCCTACTCGGCGTGCACCAGATGCTCACTACACTCACCACCAATAACGCCCACATCGGCATTCTTACCCGCAACAGCCGCGACAACGCCCTCGAAACGCTCGCCGGCTGCAAACTCGCCAAATACTTCGACCCCGAGCACGTACTCGGTCGCGACGAGGCCGCACCCAAGCCCGACCCCGAAGGTATACACAAACTGCTCAACACCTGGCAGGCCACGCCTGACGCCGCGGTCATGGTTGGCGACTACTACTACGACCTGCAAGCCGGCCGCCGCGCCGGCACCGCTACTATATACTACGATGGCGACGACAACGACCTGTGGACTGCCGAAGCCGATCTTCGCGTCCGCAGCCACGCCGAATTGCTCGCTTTCATAGAAGGAGGTAATACATGACCGTCGGGCGCCTCTGGCCCTCCGCAAGCAGCGAGTTCACCGACTCCTTGAGTGGGGTAACCGTGCGCCGCCATACCGCCTACCGAGGCCACAGCCACCACTTTTATTTCACAAACCCCGGTTGGTACGACAGCGGCCAACGCTTGCTCATCTCCTCCGACCGCGAAGACCGCTGCAATCTCTTCGGCTTAGAGCTCGCTAGCGGCGAGCTGGTGCAATTGACCGATCTCGAGCCCATACCCCTGCCACGCGAGGTCGAATTTCTGCGCTCCTGCATCAATCCCACCAAAGACGAGGTCTATTACTGGTACGGCTTCGAACTCGTCGCCCTCGACCTGCACACGTTAGAAAGCCGGGTGCTACACCGGATGGATGAGGGTTGGGACGTCTCGATGATCAACTGCTCCGCCGACGGCCACTACCTCTACGCCAGCATCTCCGAAGACCTCTCCAACCGTTTTCGCGTCGATTATCTGCGCGGTTATGTCGGCTTCCGCGAAACCTGGGAAGCCAAACCGCTGAGCCAGATCATCAAGGTCGCCATCGATGGCTCGTATAGCGGGCCGATCTTCGAGGAGCACTACTGGATCGGCCACGTCAACACCTCGCCGACGCAAAACGACTTGCTGACCTTCTGTCACGAAGGCCCCTGGGATTCAGTCGACAACCGCATCTGGGGCATGAACGTCGCCAGCGGCGAAGTCTGGAAGATCCGCGCCCGCGAATGCGACGAGGCCGTGGGTCACGAATACTGGCACGCCGACGGCGAGCGCATCGGCTACCACGGCCGTAACAAGGACGGTAGCCAGTTCCTCGGCCACGCGCGCTACGACGACAGCGAACGCGTCGAAGTCAATTTCCCCGGTAAGACCGGTCATATCCACTCCAACACGCCGGAATTGATCGTCGGCGACGGCGGCAAGGTCGTCCGCCTCTGGCGCTTCAACGGCTCGGGCTACGAAGGCCCGCGCGCGCTGTGTCGCCACGACTCGTCGATGAAAATCCAACAATTGCACGTACACCCGCGCTTCGATTCCACCGGTCGCTATGTCGTCTTCACCAGCGATGTCTCCGGCTATGGCGACGTCTATTCAGTCGAAGTGCCCGACTTCGACAGCCTGCCCGAAATCCAGGACTAGTGCAATCGACGACTTCGACCGCAAGGCCGCCGAAAATATCTGGGCACCAAGCACCCTCTTCGCGCCGCATTCGTCGCACTCTTCGCAACGGACGGTCGATAAGCCCTCGCGGGGACGACTTATTCCTTTCCGCGCCGCTGATCGTTCCGTTCAACCAACCAGATAAAAACGCGCACCGCCGCGGGCAAGCCGATACAAAAATATGTCGTCCACCAAAAGACGTTCAGCACCTCAGCCCGGGTCCCCATTTCGTGCCCGCGATTCACTAGATACAGGGCGCCGGCGGTCAGCGCACCGACGGAGAACCAGGCAGTCCAGCACATTGCGCAAAAAGCCAGAAACACCCGCCGCGAACTATCGCGAGCCCGCAACGGCTTTGCCCTATTTTCCATTGACATTACCCACCGTATTCCCCACTATCCGTAGGTAGCCGCGCATTCTCCGCTGAGATGCGAATTTCCCATATTTGACCAGCAAGCGGTCCCACAGCGCGAACTGCCAACCATACAACAACCATTTTCCATTAATATAAAATTCATGCCCCAAGACCCACGCGCCACCTCAGCCGGTAACGCCATCCACATGATCCGCCCCCACTTGTGCGATATTCCCCGGGCGCCCTTACCGGACAATTACAGCATCCGCCGCATCCGCACCGACGAGGGGCCCCTCTGGGCCGAGATCATCCGTGCCGCCGAAGAGTGGCTCGACCTATCGGCGGACCTCTTCACCCAGGAATTCGGCCACGACCTAGAAAACGCATCTGAACGATGCTTCTTTATCGTCGATGGTGAAGACTACGCCGTCGGCACCATCAGCGCTTGGTACCGACACGCCTATCGCGGTCTCGATTATGGTCTCATCCACTAGGTCGCGAACCGCCCCGCCTACCAGGGTCTCGGCTTGGGCAAAGCCGGACTATCCTTCGCCTTGCACGCCCTTGCGCAATGGCATGATCGCGCGCTGCTCGGTACCCAAACCAAACGCCTGCCGGCCATCGCTCTCTATCTCAACTTCGGCTTCCTGCCCGACCTTAAAGAACCCGGCGCCCGCGACGACTGGCGACAACTCAGGGAACAGCTCAAACACCCCGCGCTCGAAAATCTCGATCTCTGAGCATAAGAGCCGTAAATGAAAGCACGGCTATTACTCGACAGTATCACCAATGATGGCAGCGCATACCGCAGACTAATCTCGGTCTTGCACGCCGCCCTTTTAGAAAACCTGCATGCCAATTGATACTCCATCTCGCATCTACGTCTTCGACTTTGACCAGACGATCACCCATATCCATACTGGGGGTTGCGCTATTACCGAAGAGGAAGTCTGCGATGGGTATATCCGCAGCAACCTCAAGGACGGTCTCGTCGAGTTGGTGGAATATCTGCTGAACAGAGATGACCGCGTCTATATCGCGACTTATGGCGATGACAGCTTTGGCAAAGGGCTACAGGGAGCGACCGCCGGCCATGCATTGATCAAGCGCTATATGGATGTCGCTTTCGGGGCCGATCAGCGCTATTTCTATTTATCATCACCCGGGGACCCACAGGGCAACATCATAGCCCGCCACTCCAACGACGGCAAGCAATACCACCTCGAACGCATCCTTGAGCGCGAACAACTCGACGGCAGCGATCCAGCCGCTATGCGCCGCATCCTGCTCATCGACGACGACCCATACAATGTCCACTACTTCGCCAGCCGCGGCTGCACGACCCTCGTAGCGGATTCGCCCTACGACTCGGCCCGTCAGGCCGCTGACTCCGGGATTTTACGCGCACTCCTTGCCAGTTGACCCTATTCTTATTTGACATAAAGCTGCCGCAATAATAGCGACATTATAATAGGACAACAGTCCGCCTTGGCGCGACTATCCGCTACTCGGTCAGCAGCAATAACCAGTCCGTATTCAGCGAAGGCGACAACATCCGGCCCGTCCGATATAGAGCATTGGGCAGGCCTGTACCATGGCTCCATTTGATCGGATACCGCTTCCTCAACCCAATCCCAACCGCAACCGCTGCTCCGGCGGTGCCTGCATCCGCACCAACTCATCCCGCAATTTAGCCTGCATCCGCGCTAACTGCTCCGGTCGCTCCCACGCCAAATTTACCAGCTCATTGGGATCGGCCGCCTTGTCGTGCAGCGAGGTCGGGTCTGGCCAACTCATACCATCGACCACTGCCCGCCGGCCATTTTCGTAGGGCCCCAGCTCGTAGCCGATAAAACGCGCCAAGTGATAGCCATACCAATTGAGCGGTTGATTCTCCGCCGTCGGCGACTGGTGCAAGGTCCACGCCCCGTCCGTGATCGACACACTCTTGCCAAACATGCCCATCAGTGCGCAATCGCGCGTAACCGCCGTTGAGTCTTCGAGCACTGGCAACAAGTCTACCCCGTGCAATGGCCGATCCTCCGGCATCTCAGGCAACGGACGCCCCACCGCGGAGAGCACTGTCGGATAAATATCCATAAGCTGCACCAGCTGATTCCTTCGCTGCCCGTGCCCCACCTCGGGATGACACATGATAAATGGGATATGCGCGCAACCGTCGTATTGATGCGTACCCAACTTGCCCATCCGACCGTGGTCGCCATTCCAGGTGCCGTGATCCGTCGTGAAAACGAGCAAGGTATTTCTCCACAGATCCAGCTCGTCCATTTTGTCGAAGAGCACGCCCAGCCAGCGATCCAAAAAAACTACCTTGGCCGCATAGCGCGCCCGCATATTGTCGAACTGCTCTTCGCTATAGTGCTCGCACCAGGGGGCATAAGGTGCTGCCGCCTGCAATCCCTCGACTGCATAGCCCTTCGGGTCGAACTGTTTTAACAGATCCTCGGGTGGGTCCCAAGGTTCGTGTGGGTCGAAGATGTCCAGGTGTAGATAATAATCTTCGTGGGCTTGGTTGCGTTCGAGCCAATCGGCGGCCTTCGAGCAAACCTGGGCGCAGAAATAGTCTTCTTCGCGTTGGCGGATAAAGTGCACATTGCGCCAGTGGCGCTCGTTCTTGCCCAGCCGGTCACCCGTGGGGCAGGGAAAATCGACAGGATCGGTATACAGCGCGTCGGATTCGATACCGCGCACGAATTCAAAGCCCGTATAGCCCATGTGATAATTGCCCGAGCCCTGCTCCCACAGGTGGAAGTGATCGGTCAACAGGCAACTCACTCGTTCGCCCTGTTCCATCATCCTCTGCACCGAGCGATTCGGCGGTCCAGATACCTGGCGGGGCAGGTCGCGATCTTCCTCCTCCAACGGCCCCCAACCCCGCTCTAAAAACTCCAGCCGCCCAGTGTAGATATCACGGCGTGCCGGCATACAGGGCGTCGAGCCGATATAGGCGTTGTCGAAGACGGTACCACGCACGATTAGCCGATCCATATTGGGCGTCGGCACCCGCCATGCAGGAGCTTGCTGACTCCAACACTGATCGAGCGGCAGACCGCCCGTATAAGCGCCGACGTGGTCACGGCGCAAGGTGTCGCAGAGAATGGTGATGACATTCATAGATAGGGGTCCGGGTTGCGGTCAACTTCGTTGAGCAGCGCGTCGACATAGGTGCGAATATTGAACAGGCGGCAGTCGGCTTGGGCAAGTCTATCGCGCGTCAAATCGCCCAACTCATTCCACCAGGCGCCCAGTTGCAAGCGCTGCAGGCTCTGCCACGAGGCTTGCGGGTCACGGCCGCGGCAGCGCTGCCAATATAGCGTTTCGACCAGATGCACATAGGTCGAGGTCTGATAGTCGACGCCGAGCATCAGCAATTTACCCGCGGCAGCATACGCCCTGTACATCGGCGAATAAAAACCGTAGGTCTTGCCCCACGGCAAGCGGTCCCAGGGTGAGGGGAAGCCCGCCTGGCGCAAATGTCCCGCAACAAAATCGGCTGCGTGCCGCCCCCTCGCCGCGACCGAGTGCGAGTAGTGGTCCGAGCGCATGGTACCCGGCATTCTGCGGAAATACTCGGTCAACCAACCGACGGTAGAAGGTGTCGACGCCAAGTTCCATTTGGCCGCGCGTAGTTGTTGTGCGCCGGGCAAGAGTTGGAACGAGGGCATCAAAATTAGACCGGCTGGTCCGACCGCATCTTGCAGAGCCTGCACCACAGCCCCGGCGCCGCCGTCCACCGGTCCCAGACTATTGAAGGAAGAATGTATAAAGAGTATATCGCCCAGTTCGACGCCCAAGCGTCGCAAATCCTCGCACAGCGAAACCCGCGTCGCCGTCATACCCATAGCATAACCTATTGCCACAATACTCCGGCCTTGTCGGTGCCGGTCCGTTGCAAACCAATGTTATGCCGGACGCAGATGGGCCACGTCCGGTATAGACGACCGTACCTCAGGCGCCGCGACGACCGCCGCGACGACCGATGCCGCTGTTGTTGCTCGCCCCGGCTCGCGCCTGAAAACCGCCACCGCGCTGTTGGTCAAAACGGTCGCGGCCTTTGCCAGCCCCACCGCGCCCACTCTGCTCCTTGCGCTCCTGCGCTTCGCCGACAGTCAGTTTCTGACCTGCGAACTCTTTGTCGTTGAGCTCGAGGATCGCTTTTTCGGCTTCGTCTGGCTTGACCATTTCGACATAGCCGAAACCACGTGACGAACCGCTTTTTTTGTCTCTGGCAATGGTCGCAGAAGCGACCTTCCCATAGGGCTCAAAAAGCTTGACCAGCGCATCTTTTTTGGCTGTTTTTGGCAAATTACCCACGTGTATATTCATTGTAAATTCCTTTCAAAAAAAACGCTTCGCTCCCACTCCTCATCCACCCCATGCCCATCGATAAACATAAGGGACAAGCCCCCGCCCGTCACCCTCGTTGTCGCGGCTTTTTCCCGCCCTGTTTTTTGCCTTTGGCTCGTCGCCCACGCGCCGGCGGATTCACCGTGTGTTTGGTGGGTTTCGGAGGGCGTTTGAGCGCGGGTACAGGTTTGGCCGGTTCGAGTTTCTCGCCGATCTGAATGCCCGTCAGTTCGCGAATATCCTGGTCTAGCTTAGCCAATCTTTTGATCTTGCGCACATCCGGATAATCCACCCAGGCCATGGCCAGATATTCGCGAAACCAAAAGGCGAAATCCTCGTAGGCACTATAGCGTTTGAGAATCTGCGGCTGGTTGAAATACCAGGGCTTGAAACCCGCGTAATGGGTGCCGAAGAGCGCCTTGAGCCCAGGATAGCCCTTAAAGCCGATAAAACGCAGATCCACGCTTTTCCAGATGCCCGAATAGCGCATTGTCATATACTGCATATCCGGATAGTCGAAACGATCGTTGACATATTCTAGCACCGGGGGCTTGGTGATCGCCTCCCGAATGTCCAGATATTCCCTCATCGACGGTTCCCAGACATAGAGCGATCCGCTGACACCGGTGTTGTTGCGCGGATCGGATGCGACGCGGTCGGTTATCTCGTTCGGAATCGCCTGGCCGTGCCGGCAGGCCTCGTAAATGCGATGCCACCGCCACTCGGTATCTGCATGGAGGTTCGGCGGCACAATATACTGGCCGTCCTCGTCCTCCTCAATGCAGTGCTCTTTGCTCTCGTTCATGACACCGGAGGGCGTATCTAGCGTAAAGAGATGGTCGAACCACTTCATCGGCACTACATCGGCGTCGAGTACCACGATCTTCTCGTAGGCCACGCCTAAATCGCCGTCGGCTCCAAGTCGAAAGGCGTTCTGCCGCGTAAACCAAAACGGCCGGTCACGGCGCTCGTGACTGCGCTTGTGCGGCACGTAGACCGTGTCGACCTCGATCACGTGGTCGAAGAGAATGGCCAGCGCTTCGCGTGCGTCGGCGGTGATCTCGGGGGTGACCATGCAGACCAGATCCGCCTCGGTCCACTGACGGCGCAGGCCATAGGCCATCAACAACGCGCCGGGTACATAGCTGTCGTTCATCATCACGAAAGTGACGTAGGCAAAGCGGGCACCGCCGTCTTGCCGCTTCATACTATCGGGCATGGAGATCGATATCATCTTTGACGTCGTCTGTTGATGTTCATGTTCTTTCCATCGAATAAAGTATCAATCCAATATCCAGTCCGTGGACCCGGTGGGCCTTTTCGGGTGCGGACTAAATTCGCCAACCGAACCAGTCGCGCCGGCTCAGGCAAAGAGCGCGCCCCATTCCCGCCAATCCCGCATGACGCTCTCCGGTCGCGACGCGCTACGCACCACGAAGCCCGGCACATTGGCCCGCCCCGTAGGCTTGCGCGAGTCGCAGTAGCGCAGATCCAGACTCCAGCGAATCACATCGGAAGTGTTGCTCACCGAGCGGTGCACTGTGCGACTCTGGATCAGCAGCACCCCACCCAAGGGCAGCGGGCAGTCGATAACTTCGTGCAGTGGCATATTTTCTTCGCGCACGCCATCGTATCCATCGATTTTTTCGTGCGGTAGAACCGGCCAACGATGACTACCAGGGATCACCTGTAGCGCACCGGTCACCATGGGCGCGTCGACTAGCGGAATCCAAAAATTGAGCATAAAGGTCTCATCGGCGTCCCTTTCGAGATAACCGAGATCCTGGTGCCAAGGCACGACCGTCTCCGGCTGATTCGGCAGCTTGGCGCGCAGATTGTACTGCGGGTGGGCCAATACCTCCGAGCCAAGGACTTGCTCGGCTACCGCCAAAATCGCCGGCTCGGTCCACACACCGAACATGCCCGCCGTTCGGTGATGTTTACCGTGACCGACATGCCACAACCCCACCCTCGTCTCGTCATCAACGGCCGCCGCGCACAGTGCTGTCAAACGCTCGGCAAAGGGCAACCCCTCGCACAGGTCATCGATTTTCTCCTGTGCAAACAACATTTGGGCCTCGGCGTCTATGTTCGCCTCGATCTCTGTGGTCAAGGGAGCGAAGGTCTCCGGGGGAATAAGATCGTCGACCACCAGGTACCCCTCATCCAGGTATTGTTTGAGCTGGATTTCGGTAAGTAGCATAAATGCCCTCCCTATTCGTAGCGAAACTGGGACGACCAGCGTTCCATTCGCTGATCCTCGTGGCGCATCCTCCAACGCAACAACCGCTGGCAATAACCCAACGCCGTTGCCGCGTGCTCTGGGCGGTTCGCTAAATTCTCGAACTCGTGCGGATCGCGGCGCAAATCAAAAAGTAAAGGCGGCATGGATTCGTCGGCGAAATGCACATATTTGTAGTCGGCGTCGCGGATCACCCAGAGCAGATGCTGGTCCATATCGGTCTCGGGGTCGTGTTGCCGCGCGGGCGAGCGGTAGTCAAACTCGTAGTGGATTTCAGGGCGCAAGGCGTGGTCGTCATCACCGAGCACTGCGCCCATCAGGCTTTTTCCCTGAAAGCGATCTGGCACCTCCACGCCCAACCAATCTAATACCGTCGGCCCCAGGTCGATCGACTCGACGAAGCCATCGTGAATCTGTCCCGGCACAGCCTCCGGATCACGTACGATACAAGGGATGTGCATCGCCCCGTCGAAGAGATTGCCCTTGCCGACCATGTAATGATCACCGAGATATTCGCCGTGGTCTGCGCTAAAGACAATCAGCGTATTGTCCCACTGTCCGGTCTGTTTCAACTCGTCGAATAGTAGGCCCAGATTGTCGTCAAGCTCGCTGATCATGCCATAATAGCAGGACATAAATTCCCGCAAGTGCTGTTCGTTGCGGTGTTGTCCTTCGCCAATCGCCGCGCGCACAAAGGGGTGCGCGTGCTCCAGTTCCTCGGGTCGCCGGGCCGCCTCGGGCATATCCGCCGGTTCGTACATGTCGGCATAGGGCTCACAATTGATATTGGGCGGATGCGGTTTGATATAGTTGAGGCTTAATACCCAGCCCTTTTCGCGCCCTTGCTCGCCCTCGCCGCGCGTCCGAATATACGCGCGCGCCTTGTCGGTAACAAAGCGGCACTCGCTGTGCTCGGCCGTATAGTGGGCCGGAAAATGGCAGGGCAAATGGTCACCCGGGCCTTCCTCCGGCACATTGGGCCTGTGGATGGCGTCGTGGTTGAGCAGTTCGTCGGCATAGCCCTGTTCCTTAAGCCAGGCGAAGTATTCGGCGCTGTCGTATTCGTGATAGTAGACCCGTTCGAAACCCGGCAGGACATTCGCATAGTCCAGTTCGCGCAAACGTCGATCGCCTGGCGGTAGGATAGCCGGATCGACCGTATAGTCGTTGTAGCCGATCAACCCCGGATTGTAACCGGCCTGCTGCAGCGCATAACCCCAATTCTCTTCCGCATCGCGCAATGGGGTCTGGTTGTTGATCGAGCGCGTCGAACACAGGTAACGGCTAGTGTAGATGCAAGCACGGCTCGGACCGCAGGGCGCGGCCTGGTTAAAGCAATTGCGGAAATGAGCGCCGTCACCCGCCAGCTTGTCCAGATTGGGCGTTTGCACGACCTGATTGCCGGCAACCCCCAGGCAATCAGCACGAAATTGGTCGGCGAGAATAAAAAGTACATTGCGTGCCAAACTAGTCTCCCTTATTAGACAACCACCGGCGAATCCGGCCCGGTGTGGGCAAGTAGATCGCCGTATTGAGCAACATCACGAATAGACCGGCAAAAACCCCGTAGTAGACGGGCGGAATGAACGAAAGATGCGTACGCAGACAGATCAACAGCCAGGCCACCACACCGAGCAAAGCACCGCTCTCAACGATACCGGCCTTGGCCAATAGCGCCGCGCGCAGCTGGCCGAACACATCGCCCTCGCCAGCAATAGCGCTCACTCTCCGCATAAAGATCTTGTTCGAAATAAAAAAAAACAGCACAGGTGCCGCCATTGAAATATAAGCCAGCACCGCGGCGAATTTTGACACAGTTTGTCCCGCGCTGCGCAGACCTAAGATAAAACCGACGGTAAAGAGCACTACCACACCCGCAGTTATGGCTAGGTAGATGATCTGCAGCGGTAGCAACCGCTGGCTATTAAACTGCGTCGCAAGCAATTCTTGTAGCCGCTCCTGTTTCATTCGTCGCTCCGATAATATGCCCAGCGGGCCATGTTCAAGCACCCTCGCGAAAAGCAGGGTAATAGGGCATGTCTGCAACCTCGCCCCAGGTTTCGCGCAACTTCACTCCCGCAAGATCGACCCAGCGACCCAATGCTTCCAATTGGCCGTATTCTTCGGTCATGCGCGCAAAGAGATAGTAGCGCAACAATACGCGTTGACGATGGGTCGCAATGCCCCACTCGTTGTCCTCCTCCATCTGCCCCGGCCACCAACTGCCGACCGCACCCTTAGCGCAGGCGAAGAGCACCGCCTGGCGATAGAGCGCGTCGTCTCCGGCTTCCGAACAGCCCGCGATCAACTCGTTGCGGTATTCGTCTTCCATTCGCAGCGGAATATGCCCGGGTAGCTGGTTGACGCACCAACAGCTTGGAAACAAGATTCGGCCGTAGGTGCCGTCGATTAAAGCATGTCGATAGGCCCCGTTCTCGAAATCCAGCAGTTTTACCTGGCCATTTACCCACAGACAATTGTCCGGACAGGGGTCGTGGTGCACATAGGCCGCAAAGGGCCCAGGGTTTTCCAGAGCCGCAATGCAATCGTCGATCTGCTCGTTTACCTCGGGACCGATGCCCAAATCCAACGTCTCTTCCAACTCGCGTGTCCTCACCCGCAACCAGCTCAGACTTAAGGGCTTAGTCGGTCCCAGCGCCTCGCGTTTCTCTTCGAAAATGGCCTGTTTGCCGATGCTCGTCGCATGCATCCGGCCCAGCGAAATCGCCAGCTGTATCAGCGCCTGCTCGGCCTCTTCCGCATCATCGCCCTGAAGGATATGATCCAACCTACGGGGCGAGCCCATATCCTGCATCACAAAGAGTCCGGCCTCCCGATCTCCACCGTAACACTCCGGCGCCGACGACATGCCTTCCGATATCTCGGTGAGAAAATCCAAACCCGCCCAATCATTGAATAACCCGGCCGCCGGATCCTCGGCCACATCGGGATCGTAGACCTTGCCCTCGTCCCAAGACCGCGCCTTCTTCACCACCGCACTTGCCGGCACTTGGTCCGGCCCGTCGACGACCACATAGCGATACGTATAGGAGCGATCACTCCCTCCCAGATTCTCCCCACCATCCAACCGCACCCCATCGCCAAAACGCGCACAAAGAACGCGCTCCGCCCTATCCTTCATCTCAAAAATTAAACTGCCCTCATCACGCATCGATTCCATTTTACTCCCATATAAACGAGGCAGAAGAATTGCCGATCGGCTCATTGTAATACCAGAGCGCAATGGCGGCCAGACCCCCGCATTCCACCATGCTCCGAAAAATGCCCTGTGGCACACCCCCAAACCAGATCTCGGGTACTTTAGTGGTATCCGCTAAGCTATTACCGCTTCATAAAATAAGGATATTCTTCCGAACAAGACCCCCCTCCACTCAAAAGATTGTGCGCTCGGATCGGCGGGCGATTTTTACGGGCAGCAAGGCTGCTGCGCCATTCCATCCCAACTAGGCGGCTTGCGCATTTCGGAGACAAAGCCCGTATCGCAGCGGGTAACGCACTCGAGCACCCCACCCAACACGTTGCTCAATTCTGTCTGGGCGTACTCCCCCACCAATGCATCATTCGCTCCACCATGTCCCCCCGAGCCCCAGCACATCCCGAATCATCGTAAAGGTTGTATAGTTCATTCGGATTCCGCTGCAGATCATACAACTCACCATAGACCTGTCCCGGATAAAAGACCAGCTTCCACCCCTCCGTCCGCGCCATAATCCTCGGCCCATATTCCGAAAAAACCGTCTCGTGCAACGCCTCCCCGCCCCCTTGCTTCGACGGCTGCAACAGCGGCTGCAAGGGCAGCCCATTCGCCCCTTGCATTTGGCCCAGACCCGCAATCTGCAAAAAGGTCGGGCCCAAATCGATGAGCTCCACCAGCGGGTCGCGCACGCCTAGTCGCTCGACGCCCGGACCTGCAAAAACCAACGGCACCCGCGCCACCGAATCGTAGTGAGAGGAAAACTTATAGACCTGATGGTGGTCGCCCAGGCAATCGCCGTGGTCAGAGGTAAAAACAAAGACCGTATTTTCTAGCTCGCCGCGCGCCTCGATCTCGGCGACGATGGCACCGACCCAGTCGTCGATGGCGGTGATATTGGCATAGTAGTGCCTACGCATCCGCCGGATCCGCTCCGGTGTCGCCCGACTCCACCAGATCGATGCCAGACCATGCTTGCCCTCCATGCCCTTCATCGCCCGTCGCTGCGGTGGCGGTTTGCTGTCGAGTTCGTCAGCAATGCTCACCGGATCTGGGATATCCACGCCCTCGTAGCGAGCCAATGAGGATTCGGTAGTATCATAGGGATCGTGCGGGCCTGCGAATCCGCTCCATAGAAACAGCGGTTTTGAGAAGTCATGCCCGCGGATCGCGTCGACGCTCCACCGACCGACACAGTTGTCGATAAATAATTCTTCGTCGTGCGGCCACACGGTGGTATTGAGATAATCAGGCCAGTTTGCGATTTCCTTGTGATAGGTCAACGCCGGCCGCACCATGCCGAACTGCTTCAGATACAAATCGTAGTCATCCGCATCGGGGCCGTGGTGGCCCTGCTTGTAATTCTTGTTCTCCACCACGGTGCGGTGGTTAAAGCCGCAGGGAAGGCGAATCGGGGCTGTGTGCATCTTGCCGATATTTACGGTGTGATAACCCCCGTCCCTGAGCTGCTCGATCCAGTTGGGCTGCTCCGGCGACAGCCAGGCCTCGTTGCGGTCAACACCGTGCGTGTGCACATATTGTCCCGAGACGATGCTATTGCGCGAGGGTCCGCAGACCGCGCCCTGCGTAAAGGCGCGACTAAACGCGACGCCGCGCGCGGCCAGGGCGTCGATATGCGGTGTGATCATATGCTCGTGGCCCAGACAGCAGAGTGTGTCCCAGCGCTGCTGGTCAGTCATCATCAGGACGATATTGGGTGGGGCCTGTTGACGCATTCGATGCTCTTTTTCACTCATTGCAGTTTGTCCCTAACAATTGGAGAAACCCGATATCATGGATTGACAAAGCGATGTCTTGCAAAACCGATCAGTGCAGATCCTCTTCGATGGTTTCGCCGAATTCCATATGACCGCCGAGCATGACATATTGGCCGTCGAACCCATGGGACTTGACCAATAGACCTGCCACCGGCGTTAAAAATCAAGGCGTCTGCCGCAGGCACGGTAAATGGCCGTCCTGACAATGCGTCGTCCTCGTTCAGTCTACACCGACCCGCGTCAATGATAGATCCGTCGTCCAGCGCCGTTGCCCCTCATAACCGCGTGCGAAAAAACGTGGATAGTGCAAGAGTAACTCACCCGTTTCGCGGTCGGCGCGCGCGTAAAAATTGGACAGGGTCAACATCTCGTCGTCATCGGCCTGCCGGTCGTCAACCGTCTGCACCGACTCGCGGATCAATAACCCGTTCTCGCGATCGACCTCGCCGACGACTAGCGGATAACGGGGTCGATTGCCCGACGGGTTCGCCGCACAGATATTGCCCGCCCACAACAACCGCCCGTCGACCCAGGGGATCAACTGCGAACAAGCGCTCGGCGAAAAGAAGGCCTCGCCATCGCTATAGGTCCACGGCTCGACTGCACCCCAATTCTGCACGCCGTCGGCCGATAGCGCACGCCACTTATGGGAGGGCAATTCATTGTGGGCGTCGTTGCTGCCGCGCATCACCATCATCAAGCGTCCGTCGGCTAATTCGGCGATCGTCGGCTCAACCAGTCCGCGGGTTGTGCGCTCTGGGTCACCGCACACCCGCTCGGAACAACTCCAGCACAAGCGGCCATCTTCGGACCAGTGCCCCACCAACAGCAAGCAATCCGTGTAGGTATAACCCGCCCCTGGATTGTAGTACTTACCGTCCGGCCCGATTGGCGTACTCTGCACTGGCATCAGAATGGCGCCATCACTGCGCGTCAGCGGTAGTTGGCCCAAGTCGCCAATCATCACACAATTGGTACCGATGGTCACACCAGGCAGGGGATGCACGGCGTCGAACTCCTGCCCCGCGCAGATGATTTGTTCTGCAACCACACGCGTGCGGCCCCCATCTTCGGAAACGGCGTAGTGCAGTTTCCACTGGCGCATGCCCTCGAGCGGATCGTCTGTGGGCAATACTCCTTCGGTCCACACCTGCAGATAACGGCCGGTCCGCGGGTCCACATATCCCCCGCGCACGTGGCGCCGCCCCATCCCATCCCGATCCTCAAAGCGCATCGGCCATTCTTCGGCCTCGCCCCAAGAACGTCCGTTGTCCTCCGACCGCCGCACATAAGCGACTTCGACCGTATCACTGCGACTGGTATGGCTATGCACGCTGACCAATTCCAAGCCATCGGCCGTCGTATAATAACTGCCTCCCATAACTCCCACACCCGATGCCGGCGAAGCTATAAAGACCTCGCGAGAAACGACTTCGATATTCACTCGGTTGCCCCTTCAAGATGCCCGTTTACACCGAATTGGCGACGCTTGGGCGGCGAGCCAAAAAAAGACATGCGATATAGCGATCCAACAGTGTCTGGGGAATAGCTACCAATTCGATGGCGGCCAATAATCAAGCATAGAAGATACTACCACTCATGTAATAATTTGCCTAGACACACCACGCGGAGACCGTGATCTTTTCGCTAGACAAAAAGCGGGCCCCAGCTCAGATCGTCCACAGGCAGATCAAAGGCCTGCAACACCAGGCGACGGACTTCTAATAACTCTTCTTTGCCTTCGGGAACCAGCGTATTGAGCAACAGCCGCGGTAGGTGATTACGCAGCCATTGCCCGACGAAAGGCGCCGGGACATCGAGCCGTTTACAGGGCCAAATAATCTTGTCGGCGACAAGGCGTTCGCGATTGTATTGGCCGAAAGCGCTAACGGGCTGTTCGTTAAAAGTACTACGAGCTACCGACACCAACCGAGCGCCGGCCAACAGCGCCTCGACGATCGCAACCGCTTCGCAACCGTGGCGATAATAGGCTGCAGGATCCAAGGCACACAGATTAGGCTCGGCCAAAAAAACTGGCTCGACCACAGCGCGGCTATACAGCTTGAAACCCGAGTGATAGTCGGGATATTCTTCTTGAGTGGTCGCGTATTCCATACGCAGCGGCCTGTTGCTCTTGGCCGCCTGGTAATAACAGGCATCCAACAAAACACGGTCGGCCAACTCCTCCAACTCGCCGCGCAAAAAACCCATCGGCCTGTGTCTCGAACTGCGCCGCCCCAGCACTAGCACCTCGCCTCCTTCGCGCTGCTGCACGTACACGGCGGCCCGCACCAAGTTGAGTAATTCGTTGGCGAAATGGTCGCCGTCGGAATCTACGGCCGCAATATAGCGCAACTCCTCCCGCACCCATAAGGCCTCGACGCCGTGCCGCAACCCGTTCAACTTACCCTTGTTTTCCGGCGCACACACCGCAGTGACCCCGAACTCAGCCGCCAGCGCTTCGGCTACCTCCCACCCATGCTCGGAGCCGTCTACACTCAAGCATATTCGGCCCGGATCATCGACCTGCTGCATATATGCGCGCACATTGTCCGCCAACAGCGCCCGCTCCAGGCCCGAATCGGCACCCGTGGGAAAGTAGACCGGGATAACGATCCCGGTGTGGCCGCGCATTGCTTCTATGGCAGATCTTGATAAATGTATTTCCATTAGGATTCTTTTTCTACGAAAGACGCCGGTCCAGAGACTGCAGGACCGGCGTTGGATATTTTTTGTGCAAGACGCTTGCTCAGCAGGCCGCCCTCCGCTCCGTTCTGTCCGTAGCGCAATGCCAGCATTGGCTGAATGTAGCGGGGCTCTGCTCACCGCACCGGCCACAGTTCCAAGCGCTATCCTCTGTCGCCACCGGCGAGAGCAGACCTTCGACGAACGATTGAGCCTCCAGACCTTGGTCTTTGTCAACCACCCACAGTTCCGGCCAACACTCAATCGGGGGCAGTTCACCCACTCCACCCATTAAGTGCTGCCCACGCAACAGGCACTCTATTCCCTGACCCTCCAACGAATTTTTAAGGTAATTGAGCAACGCCAGATCTTGGGTGGTATAGACTAGTCTCATAACAAAATGAATGTACCGGCTTTCGCAGTCGAATTCAAGCGCCGACTACTCGTGCCCGCAAAGCCGGCACCAATTGCCCAACCGCGACTTCCAATGCCGCTAAGGCGTCGGCCGCCTTGGAAAATTCCTCGGCACTCCCGATCTCCTCCATCCGCCCAGCCGCCTCGACCACCGCATCTGCCCCGAAGAGATGCACAGACCCCTTGAGCGTGTGCGCAGCGCGCCGCAACTCTGCACCGTTTTCACCGTCGATGGACTCACTGATCTGCCGCATCAGCTTCGGGCACTCGTCAAAGAAAATCTCCACCAACTCGCACAGCATCTCCTCCTTGCCGCCGACCCGCTTGAGCGCCGTTTGCCAATGATAAGGCATCTCCGCGCTTGCGCCCTGCCCCATCGGCTCATCTGCACATTCGACAGGAGCCGCAGTCGTTGAAACCCCCTCGACCGCCTCATACAGTTCCAACGGGCGTACTGGCTTGGCCACATAGCCATCCATGCCGGCCGCCAGGAATCGCTCACGGTCACCTTTCATCGCATGCGCGGTCATCGCGATGATGGGCATGTGCCTACCGGTATCCGCTTCATTCGCCCGAATCGCCGCCGTGGCTTCTAACCCATCCATCTCCGGCATTTGCACATCCATCAATACCAAGTCAAAAGGCCCCATCGCCGCTTGCTCAACCGCCGCTTTACCATTTTCGACGACCTTCACCGTATGGCCACGCTCTTCCAGTAAGTTCACAGCCACCTGCTGATTGACCAACCCATCCTCGGCCAACAGCACCCGGCGACGTTTTTCAACGGACACCGGCTCATCGGCAAGCGCCGAGTTCAAGGTGGGCAGAGCTTGGTCCAGGGCTGTAGTAATGGCCTCGAACAGATCCGACTCTTTGACTGGTTTTATTAGGCTGCGAGCAATGTTCAGCTGGCCGGTGCGCGCAATATCTTCGCTGCGGCCGGCCGAAGAAAGAAGCAGCACCGGCACTTGGCCAAAAGCCTCGCTCGCGCGTATCCTCGCCACCGTATCCAAGCCGTCCATATCCGGCATCATCAGATCCGTCAACACAACGCTGAAGGACTCGTCGGCCGCTTCGAGCTTTGCTAACGCGGCGAAACCGCTTTCTGCAAGTTCAACCTGCATTTCCCAGCTCTTCAGTATCTCCTCGAGAATTTTGCGATTGATTGCGTGATCGTCGACGACCAGCACTTTCATTCCCCGCAACGAGATCGGTTCACTGCGCTTGGAGGCGGGGGTGCCAAGACCAAAGTGGGCGGTAAAATGAAAGGTGCTGCCAACCCCTTCCTCGCTCTCGACCCAGATGCGGCCGCCGATCATCTCGACCAGTTGCTGTGAGATCGCGAGTCCCAGCCCAGTGCCGCCGAAACGCCGCGACGTCGAGCTGTCTACCTGGCTGAAGGAGTCGAAAATTCGCGCCTGTTTTTCCAGCGAGATACCGATACCCGAGTCGCGAACCGAAAAATGCAGACGCACCGCGTCGAGCAGTTCCTCTTCCACCACCACGTCGACTTCAACTTCACCGCGT
>JACLAC010009598.1_pt1 | contig 35632 bp, 27 predicted proteins | sample 8027881 | NCBI WGS metagenome assembly JACLAC01 (sample SAMN15725517, study PRJNA655200) | protist metagenome | isolation source: fluorescence activated cell sorting (FACS) single amplified genomes of... | place: Spain: Blaines Bay Microbial Observatory, Mediterranean Sea | collected 2016-01-19 | reverse complement strand
AGGGTTCGAATAAATAGGCGCCGTCGCTGTAACATAGTTTTCGCCATCGGGCAGTATTCTATTGGTTTGATCGAGCTTAAAGTTATTGGGGGCTGCCCAATCACCGTTGTAAAAACCATCGGTGACCAAAATATGCGTATTTATTCGGCAAGCGACAATTGGGCCGCTATTAGAGGATGCATTGGTGCGGTAAGCAGCATCTTGAGTAAAATAATCACCCGCACGTTTAATTGCATTGCGCAGGGGCGTACCGCCATTAGTGGGCACTGATTGAACCCATTCATAAAAACCCGCTCGCTCATCGCGATCGAACTCAGCAATATTCTGATTATCTTGACTCGGCCCGCCAGACCGTATCGATTGATCAGTATTCAATGCCTGACGCCCAACGCGTACAGAGTCGGACACCGCATCCGGCACAAAGGCACGTTGGATAGCAGACTTACTCGCATCAGCACGGATAGCATAAAACTGATACCAATTGGCAAAATTGGCTTCTTCTTCAGCCTGCGTACGCCCATAGTTATTGGTGCCGCCTGCATAATTGGCACCCTCAGTTATGACAATCTTATCGTAACAATCTTCATCGACACGCTTATCTGCTGCACTGCCATCACAGCCTGGATTATCTTCACTAAATTCAAAGTAATAAGCTGGCTGCCGTGCACACGTGGGGCAGCCGCTATCAATATAGCGATCGTCTAAAAGCAGTGCACTTTCATAACTATAGTGATAATAAATGGCACTAAAGCTCGTGCGCAAATTAATAATATCACGGCGATCGTCAGCGTAATAATAACCGCGAATAGCTGCGTCGAAATTAGCATTAGTTGCGCTCGCTCCCGTAGCAAAACTGGGCGGCGTATAGGTCACGCTAGGCGAATAATATATTTTATTGTAATGGCTAGAGCGATAGAAATTTCTTCGCCAATTATTATTGAGACCATCTGGCATCCACCCCCACGCCATACTTCCCGAGTCATCTAACGATACAATAATGTTGGCGGGTATTTCACTTTGAACACTTAGCGGCAAGTCACTCAGATTAAGCGCCTGAGCGCCAGCCAAATGCCCTCCCATTGAGACATAAACCAAAGCCACTGTAAGCATCACCAAACGGCAATACCCATGCGCTTTTTCTTGCACCAATAATAAAAATCTCATCAAGCCTTCTCCAACCCAACCGTTTGACTAAACAGGAATGCTATTAACCGCCATACTGCGAAAGATCAGCTGCGGTAAAACAACCACTAGGGCATATAAATACACTTTCAAGCACCGCCTCAGTCGCCGAGTCACCACCTTTTGAATAGGCCGTTACTCGATAAGTGGGCCGACTCGAGGCTGAATTTGTAGGCGCATAATTAAGCTCGCTGCTGGCCGCACCATCACCGATATACTCAATGACACAGCGCGGTGACTGCACAACCTGACCGACAAATGTGGTTTCCTCACCTGTGCTAGCCCAAAAATTTTCGTTGTCCCACCAATCGGCAGGGAAAGACCCGTAAGCATACACATTGCCCAGCTGAGCCTGCACATTGGCCTCACAGTTTGACAAGGCCGCCTCGGCACCATGAAAAGCTAAGCTTGCGCTTTGCATATTGCTAATAATACGCTCGTCTAAGGTAACCGATTGCATACCGCTCACACCCAACAAGGTGATGACAAATAACAAAACCAATCCTGTCAGTAAGACGGCACCTTGCTGGCGAGCTCTACTAACCATTGAGGAGTTGAGACTCTCGTTAAGTGAACACTCCTTCACCATTTTTTCCTGTCTGAAATTAACCATTAGATAAATTGCCTCGCAAAGCAATAGTTTGGGTAAACACCTGTCGCGCTTTACCATCGCTGAAAGAGAGCCCCTCTTCATCTAGCAAATCATATTGCTGCGCACTGCGATCAAGGGGCTCATTATCTGACACCGCCAATATAGCAACGCGCACAGTCATTACACGAGTCCAATCGACCACAGCATCGCCCGTGACATACTGAGTAACGACAAACCGACTGCCAGGATCAGTAGCCACCCCATACTGAATTTGCATATTCTCTATGCCCGCAACTAAAGCCACTGGCGACCTATTGGCAGAGCCATCAAAAACACGACAATACAACTGATCATCTTGACTAATAAAAAACGTCATGTTGACGTATAAATTGCTGTCGGTAGTTAAATCTATCCCCTCGCAATCAGCCATCAAACCGTCAGGATCACCCTGCAAACGCACGCGCAATACATCGGTATCAGCCGCCACATCGACCCCAGCTACCGCACCAGAAAAATTGTCTTCTCCACTAATTAAACCCAACGCAACAAAGTTGTCCTGAGCTGCCCAGATCTCATCGACCCAAGGCTTTAAATCTTCACTGTATTCAACCATTTGAAATTTATTGACTAGCTCAGCGGCAAACAAATCGTTATTCGTCATGGCCCCGGCGTTGAGATATCCGGCTTGCCTAGTCGCCTTCGACATAAAATTAAAACCAAACCGGGCAGCCTCCTGCATTGAAGACTGCGCCCTAATCACATCTAACGACTGCCGGCTGCCAACAAATACCTGCAGCATCCCAACCAATAAAAAAAGCCCGATAACCAACGCAACCAAGAGCTCAATGAGAGTTACGCCACGCTGATGAGATTGGCTAGCACCTCTTTTAGTTTCTTTTGCACACACATTCTTTCTCACAAGTTTCATTCCTACTTAAAATCACGTTGCACTGTTAGTTCCTATGACAAAAACCGTGCTTGATTAGCGTCACCTCAATACTTGAGAGTGAACCAAATACAGTTTAAATCTGAATCGTCAAGCTCGTGCATGACATATCCGCAGCATCACTAGGATCGCAACCTTGCCCTCTATCACCATCACGATTTTCGTCCCAAAAAACCTGCACCGTAAAAACTGAGCCAACTATAACTGCGCCAGAGGCATCACTAATATCTTGTACAAATAAAACATTAGACATCCCGGCCGGTAAATTAGATCGCTGTATGGCTTGGCGCCATTGATATAAATCATAAGTAGCCAGCGTCGCCTCGTCACAAATAGTGCTTGAACAATCGGTCGCCGCTGCGGTAGCGGGATCTGCAAGATAACCGCTTGCCGCACCCAAACGAGATTCATTACGATTAGCCCGCATCCGGTCTACAATATCACCCACTAACAAATCAGCTTGCGTGCGATGATAGGTGTTACCTGACTCGCGCACACTAACTGCCTGCATCCCAGCCACACCTAAAATGCCTACTGAAAGGATGAAGACAGTAACCATCACCTCTATGAGCGTAAAACCGTGTGATTTGGCTATTTTTGATAAGTTCGGTAGTCGTTGAACAGGCATAGTTTAAATCGCTGCTATATTGTTAAAAAGACATGAGGTAACTAAGCTTCAGCTTGAACTAACAGCCTGGCTCCCCATCGTAGCGCACGCCACCTACTGAGCTGACGGTGAAGGCATGGCCTGTGACGTTGGAATCACTATCCTCATCACAAAAGCCAACCACAGCGGAGCCAGCAGGGATTTTCATACCACTTGGCGAGAAAGTCAGCACACCGCCACTGCCATCATTGCCAACACGCAACGATGTATTGCCGTAGCTGACATCGATGAGCGTGTCGTCGCCAGCATCGAATACACCATCGCCATCGTCATCAGAAAAAATAATCCAACCATCTTTCCAGTCAGCAGCAGCCGAGCAAGATGCCTGATCGTTGCTAGCACACAAAGTAGCTGATGTTTTGCGATAGATCGCCTCGCCTCGTGTCATTTTCACCGCCGTGGCTAGCTGATCCCTCTCGGTGATCACAGCACTACTTTTAATCATGTTTTGAAAGCTTGGACCGGCCACAGCTGCCAAAATACCCGCGATAGCCAACACCACCATTAGTTCTAGCAAAGTAAAGCCGCGCGACACTTTAAGCGCCAAGCGAGATAAAGGAGGCATTTGCTGTGGGGGGGATTGCTTAGCCATTGGCACCTTGTTCAATAAAGAACCTGCAGCGGAGCAGAAATTAAACCACAGGCAATTCTTTTCGTAGACAAAGCTAAGTGTTGTTGAGAAATGCCTTTAGCGCTAGCTGATACCGCCTGAGCGGTATAAATTGGCTGACAAACGTCGACCAAGCCAAGCTCAAAGCGAGCTTAGTGCGATATTCGAGGCGCAAGTGAGGCTGGAAGACCTTATTGATTTGCAATAAAAGGTTAGATTAAAACTAGAATTCACTGGCCACAAAGCGCATTGCGCAGGCGCTGCTTATTGCTCGACTAGGCGCAGTTCCTTAGGCATAGAAAACGTGATGGTCTCTGGGGTACCTGCCTGCTCCAAGGGTGCATCGGCACCTTGTTCACGCAAATAATTGATCACCTGCTGTACTAGCACCTCCGGCGCAGAAGCCCCCGCGGTAATACCTACACACTGCTTGCCCTCTAACCAAGCGTGTTGAATATCCTGCGCTGAATCGATCAAATGTGCCTCGGTGCCTGAACGTTCCGCTAGCTCAGAGAGTCGATTCGAATTTGAACTGTTTGGCGAACCAACCACCAACAGCAAATCACATGCAGACGCCAATTCACGCACGGCATCTTGGCGATTTTGGGTAGCATAACAAATATCATCTTTTTTAGGCCCCTGAACAGCTGGAAATCGAGCGCGCAGAGCATCAATAACCAGAGAGGTATCATCCATCGATAACGTCGTCTGGGTGACATAGAACAAAGACTCTGGGTTGCGAACTTGCAAGGAATCAACGTCTTGAACTGTCTCAACGAGATAAACATCGCCACCGTTACTTTTATCGTACTGGCCCATAGTACCCTCAACCTCGGGGTGGCCCTGATGGCCTATCAATATGCACTCTTCGCCCTGGCGGCTATGTCGCACGACCTCCATGTGCACCTTAGTGACCAGCGGACAAGTGGCATCAAATATTTTTAAACCCCTCTGCTCAGCCTCTTCGCGCACGGCGCGTGAAACACCATGCGCGCTAAAAATGACAATAACATCGTCGGGAATTTCTACCAGCTCATCAACAAAGATTGCACCACGTTCACGTAAACTGTCGACCACGAACTTATTGTGTACAACTTCATGACGCACATAAATGGGCGCGCCAAATACATCAAGAGCGCGATTTACAATGTCGATTGCTCGATCAACACCGGCGCAAAATCCACGCGGATTAGCAAGTTTAAGCTGCATAGAAAAGAATACCGTTAGTCTAAAATTTCATGAATGGTGACATTGAATTCAATATCTTTACCAGCCAGTGGATGATTAAAGTCGACCTCGACATAGGCTTCATCAATAGACGCCACAACACCAGGCAACTCAGCCCCAGCAGCATCGGTAAATGAAACAACCAAACCTTGACGCAGTTCAATACTTTTATCGAAGTGGCTATGTTTAAATTTTTGCAAGTTTTCTTCGCGATGCTCACCAAACGCATCCGAAGCAACAACGACGCAATGCCTTTCTTCGCCAACACTCATGCCTAATAGCTGACGCTCGAATCCCTCGAGCATATCACCTGAACCGAACACATATTTCACTGCCGGTTGATCGTAATTCGAGTCAATAATTTCACCACCGGCCAGGCACAATGAGAAATTAATCATCACTGCACCCTCTTTTTTGACGATATTCACTTTATAGTACTGCCCCAAAATTCATCGTTACGACGCCGTTTTTTCGTGCGCATGATTATCGACATCGCCGCGATTAATAAACATATCAAGCAACATAAAAGCAGCCCCCAAAGAAATAGCCGCGTCTGCAACATTAAAAGCTGGAAAATACCAATCGCGGTAATAGACCAATACAAAGTCGACCACCTTACCCAGCAGCACACGGTCTATTAAATTACCTACGGCGCCCCCAAGAATGAGAGTCAACGCAATAAATAATAAATACTGGCTTGCCTGCAGACGAGCCATCCAAACCACTAATACCACGCTCACAACCAAGGAAATCGCGGTAAACAACCAGCGCTGCCACCCGCCGGCATCACTGAGAAAGCTCCAAGCCGCGCCCTCATTATAAACCAGCGTAAAATCAAGAAAAGAAAGTAATGGCAAGCGTTCGTAGAGTTCAAAATTAGACTGAATCCAGTGCTTACTCAACTGATCAAGCGTAATAATGATCAGTGCCAATAGATACCACCAGCGCGCAGTACTCATTTTGAAAACTGGCAGCATCAAGCGAAGCTCCGTGTTTCACCTTCGCAATCGACATTATCGACGCAGCGCTGACACAAAGCCGGATGAGCAGCTATTGACCCCACCTCTGGCCGCAAATGCCAACAGCGCGAGCATTTTTTATACTCACTCTTCGCTACCACCAATAGCAGTCCGTCCATATCGGTAGTCAACGCGCCAGCCGGAGCCTTATCCACACCTTCAACAACACTAGCACCCGAAGTAATGAGCGCAAAGCGCAATTCATCGCCTAAGGTTTGGAGATGCTCGGCAATATCTGCATTAGCATACAAGACCACTTCTGCCTCCAACGAGCCACCCAGCTCTCCTTCTCCGCGCTTACTCTCAAGAGCCTTATTCACTGCAACTTTAACCGCACACAAAACGTCCATAAGCTGCGCTTCATTGGTCTGAGGGTCAAGTAGATTAGAGACTCCCGCATAATTCTCTTCAAGAAAAATCGAATCGCTACGCTGCCCCGGAATAAATTCATGTAACTCATCAGCGGTAAAACTTAAAATCGGAGCGATCCAACGAGTGAACGCTTCAATTGTATGGTACAGCGCCGTTTGTGCCGAACGCCGCGCCAAACTATTAGCTTGCGTGGTGTACTGACGATCTTTAATAATATCGAGATAAATCCCCCCCAGATCTACCACGCAAAAATTATGTAATTTTTGATAAATATGGTGTAACTGATAATCATTATACGCCTGCATAATTTCTTCTTGCATTTGCGCCGCTCTCGTAATCGCCCACCGATCTAGTAACAAAAGATTTTCGTTAGGAACTAAATCGGTTGCTGGATCAAAGCCATCAAGGTTCGACAATAGAAATCGCGCGGTGTTACGAATGCGTCGATAAGAATCGGCCACACGCTTTAATATTTCAGTCGAGACGGACATCTCGGAACTAAAATCGGTGGCAGCGACCCATAAGCGCAATACATCTGCACCCAACTCGTTCATGACCGTTTGCGGCGCAACAATATTGCCGGTCGACTTGGACATCTTTTTGCCTTCAGCATCAACTACGAAGCCATGAGTAAGCACTGCCTTATAAGGCGGCGTTCCGTGCATAGCCATAGAGGTTTTTAATGAGGATTGAAACCAGCCTCGATGCTGATCGGAGCCTTCTAAGTAGAGGTCGGCAGGGTAACGTAAACCTTTCGTCTGACGCAGTACGGAATAATGCGTCACACCGGAATCAAACCACACATCTAGCGTGTCGGTAACTTTCGTATACTGGTTAGCGTCAGCACCCAATAATTCGGCGGCCTCAAGCTCAAACCAAGCTTCAATGCCAGTAGCCTCGATGCGCTGGGCAACCTGCTCCACCAGCTCAATAGTGTTGGGGTGTAGCTCTTGTGTGTCCTTATCCACAAATAACGTGATGGGTACTCCCCAGGTACGCTGACGCGAAATACACCAATCGGGACTGCTAGCTAACATACCGTCCATCCGAGCTCGCCCCCAATCAGGAACCCACTGTACTAAATCACACGCGCGCTTAACTTCATCGAGAAGGTTTTTCTGCTGCATCCCAATAAACCATTGCGGCGTTGCGCGAAAAATTAGCGGGGTTTTAGTCCTCCAACAATGAGGAAAGCTGTGCGTGATTTTTTCATCTGCACACAAGCAATTTTTTTCGCGCAGTAACTCAACAATAGGCTGATCAACCTTATAAACGTGCTCACCCGCGAACCGCTCGGTTCGCTCACTATATACACCGTTACCGCCAACCAAGTTAAGCGTTTCGATGCCGTAGCGTTGCGCCACCACAAAATCATCAACGCCATGGTCTGGCGCGGTATGCACGCAACCGGTACCAGCATCAGTTGTGACGTGATCGCCGAGAATAATAGGAACCTGCTTGTCGTAAAAAGGATGCGCCAACAATTGATGCTCGACGGCTTTGCCTGTAAATCGGCCCACAATACGATATTCATTTAACTGATAGCGCTTGACTAACGACTCAAGTAAAGCCTCAGCCACTACTAAGCGACGAACATGCCCACCCATAGACTCAGGCGCACACTCTACCGCTACATAATCAAGCTCTGCATTGAGCGATACGGCCTGATTGGCAGGCAAAGTCCATGGCGTTGTAGTCCAGATAACCACGGCAATTTCGCCGCCGCCATCAATACCCCCTGCCAGATCAGAAAATTGTGTTGCATTAGCCACAGTAAAAGCCACATCGATAGCGAAAGAAGTCTTATCTTGATACTCCACTTCAGCTTCAGCTAACGCAGAACCACCCACAACACTCCAATAAACTGGCTTGAATCCTCGGACTAGATGACCACGCTCGACAATCTTGCCTAACGCTCGGACTATGCCAGCCTCGGTGTCATAATTCATTGTAAGGTAGGGATTATCCCAATCACCCAACACGCCCAACCGGATAAAATCCTTGCGCTGGCCATCAACTTGTTTACGAGCGTATTCGCGACATTTACTGCGAAATTGGGCATGATCAATTTTTACGCCCGCCTTACCTACTTTGGTCTCAACTTTGTGCTCTATAGGCAAGCCATGACAATCCCAGCCAGGCACGTAGGGCGCATCAAAGCCCTGCAAAGTTTTTGCCTTGACAATAATATCTTTAAGAATTTTATTAACCGCATGACCAATATGAATATCGCCGTTAGCATATGGCGGCCCATCATGTAATATGAATTGCTCCCTCCCAGAAAACTTTTCACGAATTTTCTGATAGGTATTTTTTGCATACCAACTTTTGAGCCTCGCAGGTTCACGCTGAGCCAAATTCGCCTTCATGGGGAACCCCGTGCTAGGCAAGTTTAAAGTATGCTTGTATTGGTTTTTATCTTCACTCATAACAAATTAAAATCATTAAAAAATTATTTAACCAGCGCTTGTTCATTTGCGCCAAACCAAGATCTTGTATCCGCTACATCGCGTTCGATTTGCGATTGCAACTGTGCAACGTCGCTAAAGCGCTGTTCGTCTCTAATCTTATGTAAAAACCGCACCTCCATTTGCCGGCCATACAAGTCCCCCTGAAAGTCGATTAAGTGAACCTCGAGAATGGCTTTAACATTTGCATCTACCGTTGGCCTAACACCGACATTAGCAACACCGATCATCCAGTCATTTGGCATTTCGAGTACCGACTGAGATGAGTTAACGAGTCGGGCCTCAACTGCATAAACACCCGCCATAGCTGCCTGAATCCGGTGCAAGCTAATATTTGCTGTAGGCGCGCCGAGCTCTCGACCCAGCTGCCGACCATAGATCACCTTTCCCGAAATGCTGTAAGCCCTACCAAGCAATTCCTCTGCCTGTGTAAATTCGCCGTGTTCCAATAACTCGCGAATACGTGTACTCGACACCCTGCCACCAGCAAATTCAAAGGTCGGCGTAGGTTCGACACTAAACGCATGCTGGCGACCCAGAGACTCCAATAATTTGTAGTCGCCACTGCCACTGCGACCAAATTGCGAGTCATCACCCATAACCAAGTGCACGGTTGCCAATCCTTGCACAAAGACCCGCTCGATAAAATCGGCAGCCTCCGTATTGCGCACACCATCATCGAACCTAACCACGAGTAAAAAATCGATGCCAAGCGCCGCAAAACCCTCCACTTTCTCACGAAAGCTCATCAACCGCGACGGCGCATCCAGCGGCGCAAAATATTCTCTGGGCAGCGGCTCTAAAATGACTACAACAGAAGGTAGCCGCATGCTCTCGCCCACTTCAACCAAGTGATCAAGAACAGCCCTATGCCCCTTGTGCAGCCCATCAAACGCGCCCATCGTCGCCACACAACCGTTGGGCAGCGCATGTTGGTAGCGCCCAAAAAGGTTGTGTAGCCCCCGAATTATTTGCACGCTATTATTTTCCTGTTCTGTTGGTTTCGCGCCTCACCCTTACCCGACCGAGTTGCTCGCTGGCAATGCCTTCTCCATTCGTCTTATAAAGGGCAAGTTAAGTGCGACCGGCAAGCTACTTAAGCGAACGTGAGACAAGGTCGTAAATTATATACGCAGTTCATCTGCCGGAGTTTTTAAATCTGCATAAAGTCAGTGATTACATGCCATTATCGAGACTAGGAAGCTCTATAGTGCGTGACGCGCACGCCAAGTAACAGCAAGACCGTCAGGTAGCTCGCCAGCCCGCCGGCACAGAGAATCATCACCTCGCCCAAGCGCTGCAAAAAAGAAGCGTCGGGCCAAAAAGATAAGTCGGGAGATGCCCAGTACAAAGCCAAACCCATGATCAGCGTGGCTAAAAGTGTTCGGCGCAACAACCACCAAAATTGGCTGGTCAGCAAATGCTCCCCTGTATCCATAAATCGCTGGAGCGCCTGGCTATTAGATAAGCCACGAAGGAGCAACCCTGCATTCAAAAAAGCTGCCAGCGAAGTCGCTAGCGCCAAGCCAACATGGCCCAAGCGGAAATAAAAATGCAAAATAGCTACCAAGAATAAATTGAGCCCCATATTTGCCACCATCGCAATAATGCCAATACGCACAGGGCTTTTCATATCTTGCTGTGCGAAGTAACCGGTCGCTAGCACTTTAATTGACATAAAGGCTAGCAAACCCAATGCATAGGCCTGCATACTCAGTGCAGACATTTGCACATCGAGGGGGGTCATGGCCTGATACTGAAACAGCAAGTATAAAATGGGCTGCGCCAACAAAACCAGCGCACAGCTAGCCGGCAAAGCGACAATCATCACACAGCGCAACCCCCAATCGAGGGTATCGCGAAACTGCGCCACAATAGCGGTATTCGCCCGCTGCTGCTCCAGTGTCCCCATGCCCTCTCCAACTATGCTACCCAGTTGTAAGCGCGACAAACTTGGCAAAATAACGGTGGCAATAGCAATACCAAACACACCCAGTGGCAGCTCGGCCAAACGATCAGAATAGTAAAGCCATGACACACTTCCCGACGGAAGAAACGAGGCGAGGACTGTATCAAGCAATAAATTGATTTGACTGACCGACACACCAAAGATAGCGGGCAGCATTAACTGCATGATTTTACGCACACCAGGGTGACTCGGGTCCCATGTAGGTCGCGGCAACAAATGTAATTTGGCTAAAAATGGGAGCTGAAACATTAGCTGTGCAAAACCTGCCAGTACCACACCCCAAGCCAACGCAAAGACCGGCTCAGCCAAATGCGGAGACAACCACAAGGCGCTTGCTATAAGTGACGCATTCAACAAAACCGGCGTGAATGCCGGCACCACAAACCGATCGTAGCTGTTGAGAATAGCCCCTGCAAAACCAGTCAGTGATATCAACAATAAATAAGGAAACGTAATACGCAACAAGGCCACGGTTAACTCAAACTTTTCAGGCTGATTGATAAAGCCTGGTGCGAAAACCATCGTAACCAAGGGCGCAGACATCACCACTACACTGGTAATTAACACCAACGTCCCACCTAATACACCACACACAGCATTCACTAACAAACGCAGTGCTGCCAAGTCACCCGATTGTTCGCGAGCATTACGATATTCAGCTAGCACAGGGATAAAGGCCTGCGCGAAGGCGCCTTCAGCGAACAATCTGCGTAAAAACTGTGGGATTCGGAAGGCTACAAAAAAAGCATCGGCATTCTCACCCGCTCCAAAGAATCTAGCAATCACAACATCACGCAAAAGTCCCATCACCCGCGAGAGCATGGTCATGGACCCAACAACTAGGCTTGAACCTAACAAACCATTCGAGGGGCGAGCTGACTGAGGTGATGAAGCTGGCGCGGTCATAGGTAGTCTATACCTCGCCGTTAGCACAAGCTAACTGTTGACCTACTGCCGCGCAGCTAAGATTTTTGTGCATTACTGGAAGCGGCTACCTGTATACCAACCTACGGATTGCGAACAGTCATCAATGGCATCCACAACATCGAGAGTAAGCGCAAACAGCGCCATACGAATAACAATGCCATTATCGGCTTGACGGAAAATGGCCAAATTAGGATTCTCATTGAGGTCGGTATCCAACTCGTTCGCCTCAGCGCGGGAATCACGCGGCAACGGATGCATAATGACCGTATTAGGCTCGCAATGCTGGGTATAGACGTTCTGATTAAGTCTGAACTTACCTCGGTAAAGATCGGCTTCGGCTCGCGAGCCAAATCGCTCCTCTTGAATGCGTGTTGAGTAAGCAATATCAACATGCGCGATACTGCCCTCAAGCTGCTCAGAAATGTGCACGGTATGACCATTAGCGCGAGCCATATCGACTAGATGCTCAGGCATCTGCAAGGCTGCCGGCGCAATTAAATGCAAGTGGATATTGTTATAACGACACAACAACTTCACCAGCGAATGAACCGTGCGGCCATATTTAAGATCGCCGATCATTGCAATACGCAAACCATCAAGCTGCCGCTGCTTAGCGAGCATTTCTTTTTGAATGGTATATAAATCGAGCAACGCTTGAGTCGGGTGCTCATTAGCGCCATCACCACCATTTAATACCGGCACTCGACTAGCCGAAGCAAACTCGGCCACCGAGCCGGCTTCGGGATGGCGCATGACAATCACATCACTGTAGCCACTCAGTACTCGAGCGGTATCATATAGCGACTCGCCTTTAGCCAAGGCACTGTTTTCAATACCAGTGGTTTCACGAACTTCGCCGCCTAACAAATTGAAAGCGCAGCCAAAGCTAATGCGCGTGCGCGTACTAGCCTCAAAAAACATATTGCCTAATATGGCGCCATCTAGCACTTTAGTTACGCGTTTACGCTGCGCAAAGGGCTCCATCAAAACCGCCACTGCAAATATACGATCAATATCAGGACGTTCAAACTGATCGATAGACAGAATATGACTACCAACAAAATCCATACAAGCCTCGACGCAATAAACAAGCTAGGGAGTACAGAGTCTAAACTGCCACCTGCTCAAGGCCAATAGCCTAAACACCTACGGCACTGTCATTATTTACTTCGCAGCCGATATTGTGCTGATCACCGTATAATGTAATGGGGATGGCAGAATTACTCACATGCTGGTCGATGCCGCCCATCCTAGCAGCCGACGATTCGCTCTTACACATAATTTAGCCGCGGGGCATCAGTAGATGAAACAAGCAGAGCATGCCGCACCAACCCTTATCATTGGCTTGACGGGTGGCATTGGCAGCGGAAAGTCCGCTGCAGCTGAACGCTTTATAGAGCATGGCGTAACCGTGATTAACGCCGACAGCGTGGCTCGAGAAGTCGTCGCACCCGGAAGCCCAGCCCTTGAGGCCATTGCTGAACGCTTCGGCCTTGCGGTCTTGCAAGAAGATGGAAGCCTCAACCGAGCGAAGTTACGCACCATTGTCTTTAGCAACGAAGCAGATCGTCGCTGGCTTGAGCACCTGACCCACCCGCTGGTTGGCGAAATCATCCATCAACGCCTCCATGCACCGCAACAGGAACAGGACCCGCCTTACAGGATTCTCGAATCGCCACTACTTCTCGAGTCAGGTCAGCATGAACGAGTAGACCGCATTTTACTGATTGACGTACCAAAACCGCTACAAATTGAGCGAGTCATCACACGCGATGCTAATAGCTCAGCGCAAATAAACAAAATCATTGAAAGCCAAATGCATCGGGATGAAAAATTAGCGCAAGCCGATGACATCGTCGATAATAGTGGCTCTTTAGAATCGCTATTTGCAGCAGTGGACAATCTGCATACAACCTATTGCAAAATGGCAGATGTGCACTCAAATTGACCCTGAACCTTGAACCTTGAACCTTGAAGACGAGCATGCCAAAGGATATTGAAGTCAACTGCCCAACTTGCGCCGAAATAGTGCCCTGGGAACCTACTAGCATTTATCGCCCCTTCTGCTCAAAGCGCTGCCAAGACGCAGACTTTATCGACTGGGCCAATGAAGAGAAACGAATAGCTGGGACCGGTGACTATGATGATATCTTTAGCGAGTCATTCGAAGATCAATAAAAATAATATTTTTCAATAGCTTATTGAATTTTCTCAATCACAATACCGAACTAAACCGCCGAGGCCGCAGGTGAACGAACGACCCTTTCAAGCCTCGCGGCCCGCCACCCAATAACGTAATTGCTCACCCAGAATCACTCAATTGATGTATCATTGTAGGGGTAAATAAGACAAAAGTTGAACTAAGGCTACCAGGTTAGGCACAGTCTCGCGGTGCGTCAACTTCAATAAAAAGTACTTTTCAATAATAGTAATCTTCGCAATGAATTGTAAATCAGCTCTAACCTTGCGTTGGCTTGTGTTGCTGGGAACGGTCGCTCTGTGGCATTCCAGTACTCACGCAACGCTGAAAGATGATATTGGTTTTACCGAATTATCCTCGCTGCTCGGCGCATCGCTGCCGAGTGGCAGCGGCGTGCCTGTTTTTCAAGTTGAAGCTCAAGATTCTTCAGGAAATTGGGCGCCCAATGTCAACGACAGCCAATTTATTGGCAAGGCGATTGCAGATTTAGCGCTACCTTTATCAGTGGGAGTATCATCTCACGCTACAAGCGTTGGCCGGTATTTTTATGGCAACACCACATCTACCAGCCCCAGCATTACAGATGTTGGCGTACATAGCGCGTACACTTGGCTATTCCAACAACTTGTGCCCGCTGGAAAAGATCCTGGCGAGCGCCGAGCCATACCCCTGGAGACGACTCGACGCATCGCCAACCACAGCTGGGTTGGCGGAGGCATCAATGATAGTGGCGGAAATTTTTCAGCCACTGGCACATCAACGTTCCTGCGCTTAGCTGACTGGCTTTCCGATATCGACGAACTTATTCAAATCTATGGTATCCAAAACAACGCTACCGACAACCCATTTTTCGCCACTGCGCTCAACGGCATTGTTTCGGGTGTAACCGATGCAACCCATGCCGATGGCGTTATCGCCCTAGACAGCATTTATGTTTCAGGGAGACCGAGCATACATGTAGTCACGCCCATTACTACTACTAGCAGCTCGGCTGGCATCACCTCATCAGCCATCGCTCTCTTAATTGAAGCCGCCCAACAAAATCCATCATGGTCGGACGCATCGACTACCAATCGAAACAACAATCTCATACAAAATGCTGAGCGCACAGAAACCATTAAAGCCGCGCTCATGGCAGGCGCCTCGCGAGTTACCGAGAACACCACTTCAGCGACGCAAGGCGATATCGACGAATACCGCGTGTTGCCTACCAACCAAACCGACAATGGCCTGGATTGGCGTTATGGTGCCGGCCAACTCAACATACACCGCAGCTACCAAATTCTCGCCGCCGGCGAGGCGGCCAGTATTGAAGATGGCGGCTCAATCAATAGTGGCTATACCGGCTTTGACCATGACAACCAATTTGGCGGCAGCGGCGGCTCTAACACCACAGCGACTTATGATTTAGGCCTAATTGATCATCCAAGTGAACTGGGCGTGGCATTAGTGTGGAATTTAGCGGTGACCGGCACTGCAAATTCATCGCTCTTTTTCGATGAATCCGCAGTGCTTCACAACCTCGACCTGGAGCTCATCGATGTAACTAACGGCAATCAGGTGATCGCAGACTCCACCAGCACGATCAACAATACTGAAAATATTTGGTTCCCATTGCAAGCCAACACGCACTATCAATTACGCGTAACACGAGCATCAGGGCAAAGTGATTTTGACTGGGACTACAGCCTTGCATGGGCGGAAGTACCGACAGATGTGCCGGAAATCATGGAAACCAACATACCTATCCCGCTTTGGGCGCTTGCTATTTTAGGCCTAGGGCTAGGCTATATTCAGAAGCAACAAGCTATTCCTCGGCACCTAAATATCCCTAAGTAAGCCAGAGGCGCGAGCCGAAAGAATATCTTCGATTATTTTTTCATTGGCCGCAGGAAATTCATAGCCAGTCAATCCATCAATCTTAGCCCACTTAACTTGCTGACCTTCGCAGCCAAAGGGCACTCCATCAAACTGGGTAACCAGCCACACATCGAGCCGCACTGTCTTGTCACCATAATCGTGTTCAATAACCACCAGCGGCTTAAAACATTCGGCAATAATATCCAGCTCTTCTTTGAGCTCTCTGACGAGTGCCTGCTGAACAGTTTCATCCACCTCAACTTTGCCGCCAGGAAACTCCCACAGTCCACCTTGATGAGCTTGCTTTGCACGCAGCGCAATAAGCACTTCATTCTGACTATTTAAAACTACGCCTACGGCAACATGAACTAACGACATACTAACGACTTACTAACGACATAGTGCCCAACGAAGCATCATTTCAGGTTCTATATTCCGCATTAATTCGAACATAATCATGTGACAAATCGCTGGTCCACAAGCGCTCGCTAAAAGAGCCTCTCTGCAATTTGATAGTTAATACAATTTCCGACTGCGCCATAATTTCGGAGGCTTTTTGCTCATCATAATCAGGCACTCGCCCACCATTACGACATAAACAATAACCATTTAAACTAATTTCAACCGCATCGATATTTAGCTGCGATAGGCCTGATCGTCCAATCGCGGCAAGAATTCTCCCCCAATTAGCGTCACTAGCAAAAAAGGCGGTTTTGACTAAGGGAGACTCAGCAATGGCATACCCCACCTGTAGACATTCGTTCACCGAGGCTCCGCCACCAACATCTATGGTAATGAACTTCGTAGCTCCCTCAGCATCTCGAATAATCGCTGTAGCCAACTGGATGAGCAAACCGTCCATCGCTTGCTGCATTTTCACCCAAGCCTCGGTAGCGGGATCAATTGCCACACCCGAACAACCCGTAGCGGCCAAAATACAAGCATCATTGGTTGACGTGTCACCGTCCACAGTAATGCGATTAAACGACTGATTAACCGCGCCCTGCAATAAATCAGTCAGCGCGTCTTGTGCGATCAGTGCATCGGTTGCAACGAAAGCGAGCATAGTCGCCATATTCGGCTTGATCATGCCTGCACCTTTGGCGATCCCAGTCAGCACTACCGACTGCCCATCCATCTCAAGCTTACAGCTCCCCATTTTGGGCACCGTATCAGTGGTCATGATGGCTCTAGCGGCATCATCCCACGCAGCCTCCGACAGCGAATCGGCTAGCTCTGGCATCACGCTGGTAATTTTTTGAACCGCAAGCGACTCACCGATCACCCCTGTAGAAAAAGGCAGTACCGAGTGCTGTTCACCCGCAAACTGCTCAGACACACTCCGGCAACTGGTATCGGCAGCCACCAAGCCAGCAGCCCCTGTGCCAGCATTGGCATTTCCCGAATTGATCAAACAAAAAATAGAACCTGAGCCAACCTTCTTATGAAGCGCCGCCAGATGCCGCTTAGCCACAATCACCGGCGCAGCAGCAAAAGCATTCGAAGTAAAGACACCAGCAACGTTGCTACCAGCAGCAATCTCCATTAAGGCAACGTCGGGGGAATTACTAGCGGGGACGCTGTTTTTGATCCCCGCAGCAGCAGTCGACCAGCGCACACCGTCGACAGTCAATGGAGTTGATTTAAACTCAATCATAAAAGTTATGACGCATCTATCCGGTTACCGCTCAAGACAGCTTGCCGTGGCATTGCTTGTATTTTTTACCTGACCCGCAAGGACACGGCTCATTGCGCCCCACCTTGCGACCACCCCTCACCATTGGTTGCGCTGATGGAGCGCCAGCTTCTTCAACGCCCTCTTCAGCGCCGACCGTTTGCGCATCAGCCTGAGCGTCAGGATGCTGAGCAGTAATCGTTGCACGAGCTTGCTCAGCACGCCTCTGCTTTTCTATAGCATCGGGATCATCCTGCGGCTGAATTTGAACCGCCGATAAAAACCGAATAAATTCAAGTTTCATGTTGCGCAACATCGACTGAAACAACTCAAACGCTTCGCGCTTATATTCTTGTTTCGGATTGCGCCCAGCATAGCCACGCAGACCAATACCCTGCCGCAATTGATCCATAGTCGCCAAATGCTCTTTCCAAAGTTGATCAAGCACCTGCAGAAGGATTTGCTTTTCAAAACGACGCGCCGCATCGCCTAACGGCTCAACCTTGGCGAAATATTGCGCCGCAACAGAGTCTACAATACGCTTTCGCAGGGTCTCTTCGTAGAGATCATCCTCTTGATCAAGCCATTCGACCACTGGCAAATCAAGTGAGTAGTCTTCCTTCAACGCCTGCTCAAGCCCTGGCACATCCCACTGCTCTTCAATACTTTGCGGTGGTATAAAGCCATCAACAAACTCATTCACCACGTCTTTACGAATCACATCGACCATACCGAGAATTTCATCGGCTAGCAGGATATCGTTGCGTTGCTGATATACGATTTGTCTCTGATCATTAGAAACATCATCAAATTCAAGCAGCTGTTTACGAATATCAAAATTACGCCCTTCGACTTTTCTTTGCGCCTTCTCTATGGCGTTAGAAACCATGCGATGTTCAATGGCTTCCCCCTCATCCATACCAAGCCGCTGCATAAAGTTGCGCACGCCATCTGAAGCAAACAAGCGCATCAAGTTGTCTTCCATAGACAAATAAAAGCGAGTCACACCTGGATCACCTTGACGACCTGCACGACCACGTAGCTGATTATCAATACGGCGAGACTCATGACGCTCCGTACCAAAAATATGCAAGCCACCTGCCTCAAGAACCTGTGCATGGCGTTTTTCCCAAGCACCAGTTCGCTCTGCAATCTCCTCCTGCGAGGGTGCATCAAGGGCTGCCAATTCCGCCTCAAGACTTCCGCCTAAAACGATATCAGTACCCCGACCGGCCATATTAGTTGCAATTGTCACCACACCAGGACGACCAGCCTCGGCGACTATAGTTGCCTCACTTTTATGGAATTTGGCATTCAGAACCCGATGCTCAACTTTAGCTTTTTTCAAAAACTTCGAGAGTATCTCAGAAGTATCGATAGATGCCGTACCAACCAACACTGGGGCATTGTTATCAATCGCCAGCTTAATATCCTTAACAACCGCCTCGAACTTTTCTTCCACTGAAAGATAAACAAGATCAATAAGATCTTGCCTGATCGTGGGCACATTCGTTGGAATGACAATAACATCCAAATTATAAATTTGATGGAACTCTGGGGCCTCTGTATCAGCCGTACCGGTCATACCCGAAAGCTTCCCATACAATCGGAAAAAATTCTGGAACGTAGTCGCTGCCAATGTTTGGCTCTCGGAATTAATTTTTACATTCTCTTTAGCCTCAAGCGCCTGATGCAATCCGTCAGACAAACGACGCCCTTCCATCGTTCGGCCCGTATGCTCATCAATCAGCACAATACTACCGTTTTGAACGATGTACTCTACATTTTTTGTAAACAAGTAACTCGCGCGCAGTGCCGTATTGACATGATGAAGTAAATTTAAATTAGTCGGAGAATAAAGACTTTCACCCTCTTCCAACAACCTATCTTTGGTGAGTAGCTCCTCGACATATTGGTGGCCGCTTTCGGTAAGCTCAACATGACGCTGTTTCTCATCGACAATGAAGTGCCCATCAGGCTCTTGCTTTTGTTCAAACTTGGTCACTTCGGGGAGCGGAGAGGAGCGTTCAAGCGCAGGAATAACAGCATTAATCCGCTTATACATGGCCGAGCTGTCGTCGGTGGCTCCAGAAATAATGAGCGGCGTTCGCGCTTCATCAATAAGAATAGAATCCACTTCATCAATAATGGCAAAATTCAAATCACGCATCACGCGATCTTCTAGCGTGAAGGCCGTATTATCTCTTAAATAGTCAAAGCCAAACTCATTGTTGGTGCCGTAGGTTATGTCAGCAAGGTACGCTTGTTGTTTTTCAGGCTGAGACTGACCGGAAAAAATAACGCCCACTTGCAAGCCTAAAAACTCATACAGTGGACGCATCCAATTTGCGTCACGCTCCGCAAGGTAATCATTGACCGTAACGATGTGGACGCCTTTACCACTCAGTGCGTTGAGGTAGGCAGGTAAAGTCGCTACCAGAGTTTTACCCTCACCGGTGCGCATTTCGGCAATATGACCTTCGTGCAGCGTCATACCGCCCACCAGCTGCACATCAAAGTGACGCAAACCTAAGCTGCGCTCGCCAGCCTCTCTGACCACTGCAAAAGCATCAGGCAAAAGGTCCTCTAGCGAGCTACCGCCCTCAATAAGGGTTTTAAATTCGTCCGTTTTGTCGCGAAGCTGCTGATCGGTCAGCGAAGAATACTGCTCAGCCAGTGCATTAACCCGCCGAACAACTTTCTGCATACGCTTAAGCTGGCGATCATTTCGGGTTCCAAAAATTGTTTTAAACGCTTTTACTATCATAATAATTCTTTATAGATATAAAAAATGGTGGCTAAAAATGCGGGCGAAGGCCAGTCAAAGCAGCTCAATCTTGCCCAAAGCACCACCAATCGAATGTACTTCGAGCAACCAAAAAAGCACTAAAAACATCTAGAGCTACTACTGTTACGCAGAGCTTACCGCGCACTCAAATTTATCAATTAAATCAAGCATGAAAGCATAGCATGCTGGCTGCAAAACGACATAAGTCGAAGTCGCGGTATCGAAGCTTTCGGGTAATTATGGTGATAATACTGTGGCTAGAACAGCCATAGCATAGTCGCTGCATTAGCGAAGCGTCTTCAAGAGCCAACAGCATCGCCGAAGCCGCCGACAGACTGTATTGATGAAGTTATAAACTAGCGCGATTAATATAATGCTCTGGATTCATCGCCTTACCGTTGCGCAACACCTCAAAATGGACGTGCGGTCCAGTTGACCGACCAGTACTCCCCATTTTTGCGACCACACCGCCCTTTTCCACGATGTCGCCAATAGCGACTAAATTGCTCGCATTATGCGCATAGCGCGTAACAAAGCCGTCGCCATGATTAATTTCAACCATCAATCCATAGCCATAGCGCTTTTCGGCCGCAGTAACCACACCGCTCGCTATAGCAATCACATCACTCCCCGACTTTCCAGCAAAGTCGACACCATTGTGCCAAGCTTTTTTTCCTGTAAATGGATCCGTACGATGGCCAAAAGCTGAAGACATCCAGCCTCGTTTGATGGGTCGACCAGCCACAAACGCCTGACTCTTAAAATCGCGAGCCGCTAGCTGGCGATCAAGAATAGCAAGTTGGCCTTCGCGATCTTTAACCAACACATCTAACTGATCAAGCAGCAGCCCTAACTCTCCAGCTAACGCTGGCGTATTCAAGCCTTGCTCCGCGGCGTCTACCTGCAACTCCGGCCCACCGACAGCGGGAGGCTGTGAAAAGTCAAATTCACCATGATCAAGGTCAGCTACTTCAGCCATCTGCTCGCCCAGCGCGTCAAGCCGCATAATACGAGCCTGCAAAGTGGCTACTTTAGCAGTAAGCCCTGCCAACTCCAGTTCGACTTGCTCACGCGTGGCTTGGAGATCAGCGGCGTCTTTTTCAATTTGTGAATGCCAAGCCTTCATCAGATCTGCCTGGCTACTGAGCTTAAGACTATCGTTGACCAAGTGAAATAGCAGCGCGCCCATCACTAACAGCGTGCCGACAGCGCAGCCCAACAACGCTCGCGCTCGCCACTCGCGCGTATTTAGCGTCAGTGAAGGTTGGCCAACATCATTCAATACAATTAATTTCATCTACAAAGATCTTCTTTAAAATGAAGTAGAGCCCATGAGCCGCTAACTAACAGCACCCAGCCCGCAAAAAGCAGCCTCACTGGAGATAAAGCGCTCAACTTACCAAGCCAATATTAGCGACAACAACAACTCTGGAACCAAGGACCACCTATCAACTAAAGCAAACATACGAAGGCCCAGCGAGGCGCGAGACTACAGCATTGACTACAAATTTCAACAATGTGAGCCCTGTCTCTTCCAAATCATGCCCAAACGACCTCAGAGTGATCGACCAGTGCAAAGGTGCCGGCAAGTCATGTTTGTTTTTCACCCAGAGGCTGCCGACAGCTAGCCGAGGGTTTCTGCTAAACAGCAACCAGCGGCGTGGCGTAAGAGATCGGCGCCTCTTCGTTATCTTCGAAAGTTACCAGCTCCCACGCATCAGGCTGCTCTAACAAAGAACGCAACACTTTATTATTTAAGGCATGCCCAGACTTGTAGGCTTTAAACTCACCAATAAGGCTCGTACCCAGCAAATACAAATCGCCGATGGCATCTAGGACCTTGTGCCTCACAAATTCATCTTCGTAACGCAAACCATCTTCATTGAGCACTTTATAATCATCGATCACGATCGCATTATCGAGGCTGCCACCCCGCGCTAGACCACGCGAACGAAGATATTCGAACTCGCGCATAAAGCCAAACGTACGTGCACGACTCACCTCGCGCACGAAAGAAGTCGAACCAAAATCGACCTCAGCAGTATGCGAATGGCCCTTAAAAGCGGGGTGGTCAAAATCAATGGTGAAGCTTACCTTGAAGCCTTCACGAGGAAGCAGCGTGGCAAATTTCTCGCCATCGGTAACAGTCACTTCCCGCTTGACGCGGATGAACTGCTTCGGAGCGTTTTGCTCATCAATACCCGCCGATTGAATCAAAAATACAAAAGGCCCTGCGCTGCCATCCATAATAGGCACCTCAGATGCATTGATGTCCACATAGGCATTGTCGATGCCTAGACCGGCCATCGCAGAAAGCAAATGCTCTACCGTAGACACGCTAACATCACCCACAGACAGCGTAGTAGAAAGCTGGGTATCAGTAACATTCTTCGCTTTGGCCGGTATTTCCACTATCGGGTCAAGGTCGACGCGACGAAAAATGATCCCCGTATTCACGGCCGCCGGACGCAAAGTCAGGTACACTTTTTTACCGGTGTGCAAGCCAACGCCGGTGGCGCGAATACTGTTGCGCATTGTTCGCTGTTTAATCATAAATCCCCTTCGTCCCGAGCTTTAAGATTAGGCTCATGGACTTAAATCACTTTCGGTTCTCCTAGCCGAGGGAATATATACGAAGGGCGACTGACTGGCAGGGGGAAATTCTGGGCATTTGACTGATTTACATCAGAAGTTGGCAGTATGTCACAGCGGGAATGCCACTATTTTACAAGTTTAGGGCTATCGGCAAAAGCACCGCGCTACGGGAGCAGCAAAGTGCCCTCAAAAGCGAAGGAGAGAAAGGAGATGGAGATTGGGGGTTTCGATCTCAAAAGGCACTCAAAAAGTGCACATTTACACCGCATAACGCGGCATAGGCGAATCATTGCCGAAAAAATTCTATCGTGCTACAAAAACGCAGGCCTGCGTCAATCGCCACGTCTGAAAAGAGAAGAAAGCGCTAATAACTCAGTCGTGCAAACAAACGGCGCACACCAAATAAGCATGACGTGCGGCCGTTTAACTATTTGTACAGAGCCAGCGATTAAGCGCACCGGCATCCAAGCTCGACGCTTAATTAACCTGACGGCGTAAAAATGCAGGAATATCAAGCGTATCCATGTCTCTTACTACCGGTTCGACTGCTTCGGCCTGATTGGTTTCTACCGCTTCAACCGCGCGCGCTGCTCGGGGCTCGGCATAACCCGGTGAACGACGTGAAATTGTTGGCGGCTCATAATCACCGTAATTTGGCTCTCGTGTTGGACTGGCTACATTAGCGTTACCTGAGCGCCGAGTCTGCTGAATCTGCTGAGGAACCTCTTTTACATCTTCAGCTAATCCCGTGGCGACCACGGTGACTTTCAAAATATCAGTCAAATCCGGATCAATTACCGTGCCCACTACTACCGTGGCATTATCAGAAGCAAAGTCCTCGATGGTATCGCCCACTTCAGCAAACTCACCCAACGATAAATCCATGCCTGCAGTGATATTGACTAAGATTCCGCGTGCACCTTTGAGATTGACATCTTCAAGCAGGGGGCTGCGAATAGCCGCTTCAGCCGCCTCACGAGCGCGCATATCGCCACGCGATTCACCGGTACCCATCATTGCCATGCCCATTTCAGACATCACCGTGCGCACGTCTGCAAAATCGACGTTGATCATACCAGGGCGAATAATTAGATCTGCAATACCTTGCACCGCACCCAACAATACATCATTGGCCGACTTGAATGCCTCTAGCAGGCTGGTGCTTTTGCCCATAACAGACAAAAGTTTTTCATTAGGGATAGTGATCAAGGAATCGACATGCTGCTGCAATTCAATAATACCCTCCTCAGCAAACTGCTTGCGCTTTTTACCTTCGAATCGAAAAGGTCGCGTTACTACTGCTACCGTCAAAATACCCATATCTTTGGCTACTTCAGCAATAATTGGCGCCGCACCTGTACCCGTACCACCGCCCATGCCGGCAGTAATAAAGACCATATCGGCACCTGCCAATACCTCAGCAATACGATCTCTATCTTCAATTGCGGATTGACGCCCAACATCTGGATTCGCGCCAGCACCCAAGCCTTTTGTAATGTTGCCACCTATTTGCAGAACGGTATTCGACGACAGGTCTGTAAGCGCCTGAGCATCAGTGTTAGCACAAATAAATTCAACACCTTCAATATCATTGGCAATCATATGCTTTACAGCATTGCCGCCGCCACCGCCCACACCGACGACTTTAATGACTGCACTTTGCGGTACATTATCTACTAGTTCAAACATGATTCATTCCCCCTCAGGAAAGTTAAAATAAAAAATTAAAAACACAAAAATTTACAACTAAAAATTACTCTTAAACCAAGACTTAATACGATCTAAAAAACCTTCACCACCGTCAGTTTTGCGCACTAACAAATCCTCTTCTCGCTTAAATCCATAATGTAATAGACCCATCGCCGTCGCATAGATTGGATTTTCAGCCACCTCGCCAAAACCCGAGACATTTTGTGGGAAACCCAAACGAACAGGGACATGAAAAATCTCTTCGGCCAACTCAATGGCACCCTGCATCTTTGCCGTCCCGCCAGTCAGCACAATCCCCGCGGCAATCAAATCTTCGTAACCGCTGCGGCGCAGCTCAGCCTGAACTAAAGTGAAAAGCTCGTCATAACGCGGCTCAACAACCTCAGCCAATGCCTGGCGAGAGAGATCTCTAGGAGGCCGATCACCCACGCTTGACACCTTAATTGTCTCCTCTCCAGAGGCCATTTGAGTCAGCGCATAGGCATAATTAATTTTTAGGTCTTCTGCATATGGCGTTGGCGTCCGTAGTGCCATAGCAATATCGTTAGTCACCTGATCACCAGCGATAGGAATATTTGCGGTATGCCGAATAGCGCCTTCGGTAAACACAGCGATATCGGTGGTACCGCCGCCAATATCAACTAAACACACACCTAACTCGCGCTCGTCATCGGTTAACGCCGCATAACTTGACGCGAGCTGCTCTAGAATGACTTCTTCAACTTGCAAATCGCAGCGGTTAATACATTTCTCTATATTTTGAGCAGCCGTTACCGCACAGGTTACAAGGTGGACCTTGGCCTCGAGCCGCACGCCAGACATACCCAAAGGCTCTTTAACCCCTTCTTGCGTATCAACAACATATTCTTGCGGCAGCACATGCAATATTTTCTGATCGGCAGGAATGGCCACCGCGCGAGCAGCGTCAATGACACGTTCTAGATCATTGAGCTCAACCTCTTGATCTCGTATTGCTACAATCCCGTGTGAGTTAAGGCTGCGAATATGGCTTCCGGCAATGCCCGCATACACAGAGTGAATTTGACAGCCAGCCATTAATTCGGCTTCTTCTACGGCCCGCTGAATCGATTGCACCGTAGACTCAATATTAACGACCACGCCTTTCTTCATTCCGGTTGACTTGCACGAACCGGCACCCAGCACTTCAATGGTTCCATCACTATGCAACTCACCTACTACGCACAGAACCTTTGATGTACCTATATCTAAACCAACGAGCATTTTCCCTGCGGTGACCTCAGACATGCTGAACTCCCATAGTTTGCATTGGACGAACCTCAACGTTATTTGCCACGATATCTAAACCGTGTTTATTGACTACAGCCATACCAACTCTCATTTTTTTCTTGCCTTGAACCGCGGAATTATGGAGTGCTTGCGGCTGACTTCCACCTTGAACCCCCTTGACCGAATCTCTCCAGCTAATTGAAACACCATAGGCGTAGCGCAAATCAGCAATTGCAATACTGGACCAATCATCGATAATTCCACTTTGAACCAAACCAATAAGCCGCGTTAGTCGTTCGAGATGGCTTTTCTCGCCAAGTTCGATACGTGTACCGTCTTGCAATACCAGCCAAATATCACTGCCCAATGAAGAACCCAACTCATGTATTGCTAAATAGTGCGGCGAAAGCATTTTTTGCAATTTATTGTATTCATCTACCATCAACTTTATATCAGTGCGGTTATGCGAAAACATACCTGGCGTAGTAAAACGCGGCAGCTCAGAAAACTCTGCGATCGAACTGACAGGTATAAGCTCTGCACTGCTGGCTAATACATGCGTTCCGTTCCATCGTGCAACAGGAAGATGCTCATCAATCTGCACTCGCAACATATTGGGCCATTGCCTAAGCACTGCAGCCCGACGAATCCAGCGATGTGATTCAAGCACTGATTGAAGCGCAACAAGATCAATCTCCCAAAAACCTTGCTCCAAATACTTATCCATCAATAAATAAATTTCTTCTTCGGTAGCACCACGACTACTATTTTCGGTGCCGCTGTAACCGAAAATTTCTACGGACCCCACCGGTGAGCGCTCGATAGCACGCAAACCAGCTACCGCGCCGATAACCAATGCAAGAAAGATCCCAGCACCAATGACACGCTTAAACCAAACCACCATTGAAACGCCTACAAAAGACTGCGCTTTGCTAGCACGCTGCAATCGGCTGGCGCCACTTTTATTATTAAACGCAATCATTTGGCATCACACGCATCAATAATTTCACCAATCAAATCAGCAAATGAAAGGCCGGCTGCACGAGCGGCCATAGGAACTAAACTATGATCCGTCAAGCCAGGAACCGTGTTCACTTCCAGTAAATAAAAATCGCCGCTCAAATCATCTTGCATGACATCGACGCGACCCCAACCGACACAACCCAAGGCTTCAAAAGCCGCCAATGCAATAGTTTGCAAGCGAAGTTCAGCATCAGCATCTAAGCCGCTAGGAATAAAAAATTGGGTTTCATCTGATTCATACTTCGCCTGAAAATCGTAAAATTCTTGGGCCGCTTGGATACGAATACTCGGAAGGCACCTTTTATTGAGGATTGCCACTGTGTACTCAGGCCCGCTCACCAAGCGCTCAGCCATTACTGGCTGGTTGAATAGTGAAGCCTGCCGGAAGGCCTCGTACAACTCGCTGCTACTGCTCGCTATAGCCATGCCAAAGCTCGAACCCTCGGCTATTGGCTTTACAAAGATCTTCCCACCCAATTGTGCTAGCGTCACCTCCAAGTCTTCTTTGCTCATAGAACCCTGCAACAACGAATAGGCGGGCGTCGGCAGACCAAGCCCCTTCCAGATATGCTTACTACGCAACTTATCCATTGCCAGAGCGGATGCCATCACGCCACTACCACTGTAAGGAACACCCAACAGTTCAAGCACAGCTTGCAACTTTCCATCTTCACCACCGGCGCCATGTACGGCAATAAATGCAAATACGGGACTGGTCTTTTCTAAATCTGCAAGTAAATTTCCAGCGGTATCAATACCAACCGCATCTACCCCAGATGCCTGCAGGCTATTCAGAACAGCCATACCGCTTTGCAGGGATATTTCACGCTCGGAGGCCGTACCACCCACGAGTACAGCCACACGACCACTCAAATAATTTACAGCAGACATATTGAGACAACCTCAACTTCATATGCTGCTTGAAAAAATATTTCAGTCATTAATCAGCGCCTCCGATGCACCAGAAACCAGCGACTTAGAAATCTTTCCAACATCGCCAGCGCCCTGCATTAATAAAACATCATCGGGCTGAAGCAGACTTTCCAACACCTTTAACAACTCTTTATTGTCTTCTACGTAAATTGGCTCCAACTCACCACGCTGACGGATACTGCGAGACAAACTTCTACTATCGGCGCCGGCAATAAGCTGCTCTCCGGCTGCGTATACGTTTAACAGCACCAGCACATCAACTTTGCCTAGGCTGCTAACAAATGATTCATATAGGTCATTGGTACGTGAATAACGATGCGGCTGAAACACCATAACTAAGCGCTTTTCAGACCAACTATCCCGCGCGGCAGAAATTGTCGCTGCTACTTCTCGGGGATGATGCCCATAATCATCAACCAACGTTACGGATTGGCCTGCAAGCATGATATTTTCTTGAACATCAAAGCGACGGCCTACTCCTGAAAAATCATTTAAGGCCTTTAAAATAGTGCCCGTATCTATGCCTTCTTCTTGCGCCACAATAAAAGCAGCAGCCGCATTCAGGGCGTTATGCCGTCCCGGCATACTCAACGAAACATGCAATGGGTTTTTTGAGCCGGCAATACGCAGATCAAAATCAGTACGCATTGCCTCGCAACGGTAATTTATTAATTGATAATCAGCCGCTTCGCTAAATCCGTAAGTCACAACCGTTCGATGAAACCGATCCTGCAAATCAATGATGTTTTCATCATCAATACAAGCGACTAACAGCCCATAAAATGGAAGGTTATGAACAAATTTAATGAACGTATCTTTAAGCCGACTAAAATCACCACCATAAGTACTCATATGATCTTCATCGATATTAGTGATCACTGAAACCATAGGCTGCAAATGCAAAAACGATGCGTCACTTTCATCAGCTTCGGCAATAAAATACCGACCTTCGCCTAGCTGAGCATTAGCATTGGCACTATTCAACAAACCACCAATCACAAAGGTGGGCGCCACTTTGGCCTCACCGAAAATAGAAGCGATCAAGCTAGTGGTAGTGGTTTTTCCATGCGTGCCCGCCACGGCAATTCCGTAGCGATAACGCATCAATTCAGCGAGCATTTCAGCCCTGGGAACAACGGGCAAACCTTTATCTTTTGCGGCCGCCACTTCAACATTGCTCGTATTGATAGCGGTAGAAGTAACAACCACATCGGCAGACTCTATTTGACAGGCTTCATGCCCTATGAATATCTGGGCACCCAACTCTGCCAAGCGCTGGGTAGTGTGGCTCTCCGACAAATCTGAACCGCTAACACCGTAACCTTGGTTTATTAGCACCTCAGCGATCCCGCACATGCCAGCGCCACCTATACCAACAAAATGTATATTTCTAATACGCCGCATAGAACCCACTAAAGATTTTTCAACAGGCATGCGCATACTCCCCACATACCGCAGCGATATGTGCAGCTGCTCTGGGCTGAGCTAGGTTCCTACTTAAGTTCGCCATAGCAATAAGCTTATTTTGAGAAACTGCCAAAGATTGCAAGACGCTAATCAGCGAATCGGTATTGAAATTTTCTTGGCGAATCACCACGGCGGCATCACCATCAACTAGCCACTGCGCATTAATAGCTTGATGGTCATCTATAGCGTGCGGGTAAGGCACTAGAATGGCCGCAACGCCAACGGCTGTAAGCTCACTAATGGTAAGCGCGCCTGCTCGAGCGATGACTAAATCTACCTGCTGCAAGGTTCCCGCCATATCTTTAATAAAAGGTAAAACCATGGCATCAATTTTGTCACGACCATAACTGGCTTCAACTTGCGCCTGATCATGAACGCCCGTCTGATGAAAAACCTGCAAATCAGTAAACTCACAGTTAACATCTGTCCAATTTTTACGCCATTGAATAAGCGCTGTAGGGACCACCGTATTCAAACTGCTCGCCCCTAAGCTGCCGCCAACGACTAATATTTTTAAACGCTTTGTGCCTGCCACCCCTCGCGCCTCAGGTAATGGCATATCTACAAATGACTGACGCAGTGGATTACCACAACAATCGACATTAGAGCGTTGCGAAAAAACGTCTGGGTAAGCGGTAAAAATTGTTTGGGAAAATGGCGCCAGCAACCTGTTAGTTGTGCCCGCTACAGCATTTTGCTCTTGTAACAAAAACGGTGTGCGCAATACGATAGCGGCTATACCGCTCGCGGCTGAAACATACCCTCCAGTACCCAACATGCAAACAACTCTATACCGAAGCGCCAGCTTAATTATGTTGAGCACTGCTACTATTAATAATAATGGCGCTAGCAACATGGTCCGCAAACGCTTACCGCGCATGCCTGTAACGCTTACCGTGTACAGGGGGAAATTATTTTCCGGCACCACACGGGACTCAATACCCTGCTGCGTGCCAATCCACACCACCTTAATTTGACTTTCACGCAGGCGCTCGGCTACTGCCAGAGCAGGAAATACATGGCCACCAGTACCACCTGCAGCAATTAGAACAGCGATCGGCTTAGCCGAATTACGCTTAAGCATAGCGGTCACCATGCTCATGAGAGGCAGGCACTCGATTCATCGCTGAACCAACTAATCTATTGATGCTTGTAATTGTGCCGCGTCGCTCATCTTCATCCGATGCGGCATAAATCACCTCTTGATCAATTCTTAGCACCATGGCGATAAAGATTCCACTGGCTAATAAACTACTGCCGCCGTAACTAAGAAACGGGAGAGTCAGCCCTTTGGTGGGCAATAAACCGATATTAACTCCAACATTAATAAAAAGCTGGATAGAAAATATTAATGCAACACCATAAGCAACGTAGGCGCCAAATAATCTGTCCATGCGCTCGGCTCGAAAAGCTACGCGCAAAATACGGATAATAAGAAAAGCATACAAGCACAGGGTCGCGATACAACCGAACAATCCAAGCTCTTCGGCCAGCACCGCAAAGATAAAATCTGTATGCGCCTCAGGCAAATAAAACAATTTTTGAATGCTGTTGCCAATACCCAAACCAAAGAACTCACCGCGCCCAAATGCAATTAAGGATTGCACCAGCTGATAACCACCGCCCTGCTGATAAGTCCAGGGGTCAAGAAACGCCACCATTCGGGCCATGCGATACTCTTCGCTATACACCATGAGCGCTATGGCCGCGGCACATACAACAATCAATATGCCAAACTGCCAAATCCGTACTCCGCCCAAAAACAAGAGCGATAGCGCAGCCCCCAGAAAAACCACCACTGCCCCAAAGTCTGGCTGCAACAATAGCAGTACAACCAACATCGTCATCACAATCATCGGATTAAAAAAACCGAGAATATGGCTTTTAACTAGCTCCGCCTGCCTAACTAAATAACTAGCGAGATAAACCACTACACCAATTTTCGTCAGCTCCGAAACCTGTAAAGTAAACGGCCCCAATGCCAGCCAGCGAGTGGCGTTATTAGCAGTATGTCCTAGGCCAGGAATCCAAATAATAACAAGCAGAAAAAAACCGCCAAACAAAATATGTACTGCATATTTAGACCACTGACTAGCCGGAACCTGAAAAGCTGCGAAGGCCGCAAGACCACTAATCATGAGGTAGGCACAATGCCGATAAAAATAAAACAAAGGCTGCTGGTATTCACGATGCGCGAAATCAACCGAGGCCGATGTAATCATAACCAAACCTAGCGCAGCCAACGCCAGTGCAGCCATTAGCAGCCAAGTATCAAAGCCGGTAAATCGATAGCCATAAGCATGGCGCGGCTTGACCGATGCATGCATCGACTTGACCTGCGTTCTCATCGCTCAACTCCAATCGATGGCGCCGCATTGATCAAGTCATTCACGGCCTTTCTAAAAACATCGCCTCGCTCTTCGTAATCGCTAAACATATCAAAACTGGCACAAGCCGGTGACAGCAAAACTAAGTCCCCTGATTCCGCCAAAGCGTGAGCTGCATGAACAGCCTCTGACAAACCTTGTGCGTAGTGCACATCGGAACAACTAGCACAGGCAGTGCCTATTTGCTGGGCCCCCTCGCCAAACAACACCAGCTTACATGCCTGTTTTTCAACTACCGTAGCAAGCGGCTGAAAATCAGCTGACTTGGTTTGCCCGCCGGCAAGTAAGATAATTTTCTGATCCCCTGCTGCAGAAAACCCATTGATTGCTGCAACGCAAGCCCCCACATTTGTGGCTTTAGAATCATTGATATACCGCACGCCAGCCATAGATCCGACCAGTTCACATCGATGCGGCAAGCCTCTAAACTGGGCGGCTTTCTCAGCCAAACCCTGCGTACCAAAACCAGCAGCATCTACGATAGCTAACGCCGCCATCACGTTCAAAACATTATGCCGACCCGGCAAAGCAATCGCATCGACCGCCAACACCCGCTCTACACCCTTAACGATATACTCCTGGCCATCAGTTTCTTGCAAACTATAATCGTCCAACCCTTGCGTACATTGACCAAAACTTTTTTGCACTAAACCGGCTCGCTGGAGCGGATAAGTCAACCGATCATCTCGATTGAATAAAGCAATCTTAGCTTCGCTATAGACACGCTGTTTCAATTGATGATAACGGAGCATAGTTTTATGCCGATCCATATGATCAGCAGACACATTCAGCACACAAGCGACGGCGAAGTTGTAATGGTGTGCCCGCTCAAGCTGAAAACTTGAAAGCTCCAATACATAAACATCACAGTTTCTTTCGATTAAATCGAGCATCGGCGTACCTAAATTTCCGCCAACGCCAACATGAAGATTTCTACTAGCCAGCAACTCTCCAACCAGTGTAGTTACCGTGCTTTTTGCATTCGAACCAGTGATCGCAATAACGGGCGCATCCACATTTCGCATAAACAAATCAAGGTCACCGGAGATCAGTGCACCGCTTGCTGCAGCCTGCTCGAACTCTGGCTTGTCTAGCGCCAAACCAGGACTGACATAAAGTTCGTCTGCACGCTCGAAAACCTCTGCAGGAGCATCCCCCAAATAAATATCTACGCCAACGAATTCTGCACGTAAGCTATCTTTATTGGGCAAGTCCACTCGACTATCCAATGCCGAAAAAGGCAAACCGGCACGCTGCAAAAAGCGCATCGTCGAAAGGCCAGTGGCCCCCAGGCCAACAACCAATCTATTTTTGTCTGTTTGAATCAAATTCATTGATGAAATTGCGCTATTCAATCCTAATTCTTGCTCAGTGTTTATCAACATGGTTACAGTCTGATTTCTTACTAACGCAGCTTTAACGTTGCTAAACCAAATAAAACCAACATAACGGTAATAATCCAAAATCTAACGATTACACGTGGTTCTGGCCAGCCTTTTAATTCGTAATGATGGTGTAAGGGAGCCATTCTAAAAACGCGCTTCCCCGTCAATTTGAATGATGTCACTTGAATAATGACTGACAGGGTTTCTACAACAAAAATTCCTGACATGATAAAAAACACAATTTCGTGCCGCGTAATTAAAGCAATAATGCCCAAAGCAGCTCCCAGTGAAAGCGCACCCACATCCCCCATAAATACTTGCGCTGGGTAGGTGTTAAACCATAAAAATCCGAGCCCAGCACCCGCTAATGCGCCGCAATAAATGGCTAGCTCTCCGGCGCCCGGCAAATATGGGATGCGCAGGTAGCTGGCAAATTCACTATGTCCCGCAAGATAAGCTATGATCCCCAGTGCCGAACCCACCAGCACCGTGGGTAGTATGGCCAACCCGTCCAAACCATCAGTTAGATTGACTGCATTACTGGCACCAACCACCACAAAATAACCCAGCACGATATAAAACCATCCCAAGCTAATAGCCACATCCTTAAAAAATGGCACAATGAGTTGCTGCTCTTGGGGCAGGGTCGATGTCATATATAAAAATATCAACACGATTAAAGCTGCAACTGACTGCCAAAAATATTTCCATCTAGCAATTAAACCTCGAGAATTTTTGTGCACGACTTTTCGATAGTCGTCGACCCACCCGATCGCACCAAAGAAGATAGTTATTGCCAACACTGCCTGAACATATCGATTTGAAATATCTGCCCACAACAATGTTGTAATACAAATACTCAATAAAATAAGGGCCCCACCCATCGTAGGCGTTCCCGCTTTTTCTAAGTGCGATTCGGGTCCATCACTGCGAATAGTTTGCCCTAACTGCTTATCGATAAGGCGCTGAATAACCTGCGGCCCCAACAATAAAGAAATTCCCAGTGCTGTTAACACACTCAAAATAGCGCGCATCGATAAATACTGTACAACCGCAAAACCACGCACAAACTGCTGCAAGTATTCGGCAAGCCAAATCAACATGAGACACCAGCCTGATCAAACTGATCTGTCGCCAGTAATTCAACTAACTGCTCCATACCCGCCGATCTAGAACCCTTAATTAGCACCACTGCTCCGCGGCATGACCCACTTAACAAATAATCTGCTAACAATTCTTGACTGGCGAAAACGTCTGCATGTTGAGAGGAATCGCCAACCACTTGCATAAACCCATCAACGTAGCTTGAGGCATACATACCCCAAGCCAATAAGCAGTCGATGCCTTGGTCAGCGGCATACTCGCCAACTCCATGATGCAATGCAGCTGCATCAGGGCCTAGCTCAGCCATATCACCGAGCACTAAAAAAACCGGCTTTGGATGAGTGTGCCCGCTGCTTTGCTTATTGCCGACCACAGTATCAATAGCTGCACGCATGGCCGCTGGATTCGCGTTATAAGAGTCATCAATTAATGTCAGGGCATTGCGTGCACCGCGCCGTTGCAGCCTGCCAGATTCGGCATTGAGCTTACCGAGACCGGTCACTATGGCCTGATCAGAAATCTGTAAGGCCTTGGCCACGGCGATACTGCCCAACGCATTAGCAACGTTATGCTCACCCAAAAGTTGTAGCGAGACTTCAATCGACCAGCCCCGGCTTATCGCATCTCCGGAGGCGGTGAAACGCACACCTGAAAGATCAGCCTCTACATTACTGGCGACAATATCGGCTGCCAAATTACTCAGAGAGAATGACAACACAGATGGAGCATCCGCCCGAGCATGCACGCGAGCTTGCCAATCATTAGCAAAAGGCTCATCAAAATTAATCACCGCCACACCTGCAGGAGGCAGAGAATCGTATATCTCACCCTTTGTTTGCGCGGTAATTTGCAAACTCCCGAATCGACCCAAGTGAGCTTCCGAAATGTTGGTGACCACGCCAATATCAGGGCGGGCAATACGGGTTAGATAAGCAATATCACCTGCCTTAGCTGCGCCCATTTCAATCACCGCATACTGCTGCGTCTCATCAAGCTCCAGTAGTGTGAGAGGCACACCCAGCTCGTTATTCAGATTGCCATGAGTGGCCGACACATTTGACGCTTCTGCCAAAATACTCCTGAGCATATTTTTGCAAGTGGTTTTTCCTGCGCTACCGGTAATTGCAACTACCGCGCCTTTAAACAAATTGCGGTTGTAGCTGGCCATATCACCCAGCGCGACAGCGGCATCAGCAACCACGATTTGCGGTATGTCGATTGCTTGGAGCGTTTCAACAACTGCGCCAACAGCACCCGCTTTTTTTGCCTCACTCAGAA
>JACLAC010020424.1_pt1 | contig 35680 bp, 30 predicted proteins | sample 8027881 | NCBI WGS metagenome assembly JACLAC01 (sample SAMN15725517, study PRJNA655200) | protist metagenome | isolation source: fluorescence activated cell sorting (FACS) single amplified genomes of... | place: Spain: Blaines Bay Microbial Observatory, Mediterranean Sea | collected 2016-01-19 | reverse complement strand
ACATAACCCATTAGTAGCAGATTTTTCTATGATTCTTTTTTCACATGAAAAACAAGCATATTAAAAGGAAAATCATTAAAGTACACCGTTAGTAATTCAATTCATTCGTGGTGCCAAACCATAACATCCGTGACTTCCTACAACAATCACATCGACTTATTTTTCTTCAGCGATACAATAAATTTAACTTTCAATTCCACCTTAAGTAACACCAGTTCTGGTGACAGTAGCGTCAATTTGACCCTCCAAAATATCCACACATTTTTTGACTGAATCTTTAAATCTGATTTTGTATATCAGTAATGTCGATGAGAATTGAGAATATCACCATTATCCACGCAATTGAGAAACTAAATAATGTGTACGATGATGAGTTATACTCCCAATAGTTTGGACAACTCAATAACTTTGTCTGCTACTTTAAAACTATGATTAATAAAGTCAGTAACAGATGATATTTTTTATACAACACAAATGAGAAACAAACATGACTTTAATCATTATAATTTTGATTACACTTTCCATAATGGGGTCTTCGTTATGGATTTTTCCACCAAAACAAGAAATAGTCTCAATGAAACTTAGAATGAAGGCAAGAAAGCATAATCTTACCGTTCAGCTTACATCAATCGAACTTCCTGACAAATGGAATAAATCAAAGAAAAATCATAAATTATGCTCATATTCATTACATCGAGATAAACCTCTGTACGATTGGCATGAAACCGTTTGGTTTTTAACCTATGAGGTTTGGAAATACCCAATTCCCTTAGATGGGTGGTATGTTAGTAACATTTTATCAATCACCGAACAAACGAAACAAAATTTATCAGAATTAAGAGACATTATTACCGCGGTTTCAATTAGTAAAGACGCAGTGTCTGTTTACTGGAATGAAAATGGCGATGAAAAAAGTTTGCTTAAAATCATTAGATTATTACATGATTTGTCAACAGTACGATGATAATTAGAACCGAAATAATTAAACATTGATGTACTGAATCAATGTTTAATTGCCTTCATTATTTAATTGATTGTCAATCATGTTGGCAGTGTAACTGTTCGATTCAACATTTTTTTGTTTTTACTTTTTAACCTTAATACAATATCACCATGATTGGGTTTAACAATTTCTAGATAAGATTTTTTCATATTTAATATTATGAGGACTCTTCTCTAGAACGTGACATAAATTCTAAAAACTTTGACGAACATAAATCGATTAATACTTGAAAATGAAGAGGAGCGAACCCTGGCTGGGCCGATATAAAGATGTTTTACTCCAATCTCGCAAAAACTACGATTTCTTATACCTTTAGTTTTTCTATAGGATGTGTTGTTCGGCGTTTAGTTTTTGATCGGTAACGCCTGCTTGACTGACGCTATTTATTTTTTTTCTTACTTTCTTCAACGACCCATTTGCTACCAACATAATAGGCTTTCCAACCTGTTGGTTTGCCTTTCTCTTCGGTCATCACATATTGTTTTTTTGCTTTTCGACTGTATCGAATAACTGTAAGACGGCCTTTATCATCCTGAACAGGAGCTATTTTAAAGAAATGATATTTAGGATCAATCTGTTTCACAAATGGTAGTAATTCTTTTACTAAAGGCGCACGAGTTTCGCGTTTGCGCGGAAACTGGCTCGCAGATAAAAACAAGCCCGTTGCACCATCACGTAACACATAATGATCGTCCACTTTGTCACATGCTAAATTAGGCATAGGTACTGGGTCCATTTTAGGTGGAGCGGCTTCACCATTTTTCAGTAGTTTACGGGTGTTTTTACACGTTTCATTGGTACAGCTAAAATACTTTCCAAAACGACCTGTTTTAAGCTTCATTTCAAAACTGCACTTGTCGCATTCTAACACAGGACCATCGTAGCCTTTGATTTTAAAAATGCCTTCTTCCATTTTAAAACCAGAACAGGCTGGATTATTACCACAGACATGAAGACTATGATGTTCGTCCATTAAGTAGCTGTCCATAGCAGAACTACAGATTTCACATCGATGTTTTCTAAGTAAGGCTTTAGATTCTCCTTCTTCATCATCGACAGCAATAGCTTCATTACTACGAGTTAGGTTGATTGTTGTCTTACAACGTTCTTTGGGTGGCAATGTGTAACCAGAACAAGATAAAAAAACGCCAGTAATAGCGGTACGAATTTTCATCGGACGGGAACAAGTCGAGCACTCAATATCTGTTGGTGTTGGTTCGTTTGGCCTCATACCTTCGTTCGGTAATTCTGCTTTTGCTAAGACACGACTAAAGTCTTTATAAAATGCATTCAGCGTCTTTATCCAATCTTTATGACCTTCGGCAATGGCATCTAACTGTTTTTCCATTTCAGCAGTAAAGCTAAAATTCATCAAGGAGTGAAAACTATCCATCAATCGTTCAGTAACAATGTCCCCCATTTTTTCGACATAAAAACGACGATTCCTACCTTGTACATAGCCTCGGTTTTGAATCGTCGAAATGATAGAAGCATAAGTAGATGGGCGACCAATACCACGCCTTTCAAGCTCTTTAACCAAACTCGCTTCACTAAAACGTGCAATCGGTTTAGTGAAGTGTTGTTCAGGCAACAAAGATTCAAGTGTCAATTTCTCACCTTTTACTACATTCGGTAGAATATCATCTTCGCCTTTTTTCGTGAATGATCGCATAACACGGGTATAACCATCAAATCGTAAGGTACGACCCATCGCTTTAAGTTCATACTCACCACTGGTTACTATTATCGAGGTAGAGGTATATAAAGCAGGTGTCATTTGACATGCTATGAACTGATTGCGAATCAAATTATATAAACGATGAGAGTTTTTTTCCATACCTTGTAGATCATCAGGACGAACGCTCACCTCAGAGGGACGAATCGCCTCGTGAGCTTCTTGAGCGCCTTTTTTACTATTGTAACGGATCGGTTCCTTTGGTAAGTATTTTTCACCAAAATTTGATAAGATATACTTGCGCAATGCATCAACGGTTTCAACATTCAAGTTGGTTGAGTCAGTTCGCATATAAGTAATGTAACCTGCCTCATATAAACGTTGAGCTAGCATCATGGTTTTCTTAACGCCAAAACCTAAGCGAGTACTAGAAATTTGTTGTAAAGTCGAGGTAATAAATGGAGCTGATGGTTTACTACTGGTTGGTTTATTTTCTCTATTACTAATCATGTATTGAGCATTATCTAAATGAGCAACATGAACATCTGATTCCTTTTGACTTTCCGGATGGTATTCTTTGCCTTGATACCTAATCGTATCAAATTTAATAGACTCTTTTGCCGAAGTGGTTAACAATGCTTGTAATTTCCAAAACTCCTCTGGAACAAAAGCACGAATTTCTTTTTCGCGTTCGACAATTAAACGAACTGCAACTGACTGAACTCGACCAGCAGATAAGCCTCGCGCTACTTTCGACCATAATAAGGGCGATATCATAAAACCTACAACACGGTCCAAAAAACGACGTGTTTGCTGTGCATTCACACGGTTTATATTTAATTCAGACGGTTTTTCAAATGCAGTTTTTATCGCTTTTTTAGTAATTTCGTTAAAAACAACGCGTTTATAGCAACTATCATCGCCTCCAATAGCCTCACGTAGGTGCCACGCAATTGCTTCACCCTCTCTATCCAAATCGGTCGCGAGATAGATAGTGTCAGCATTTTTCGCTGAGCATTTTAATTCATCAACGATCTTTTTTTTGCCTGGTAGCACTTCGTAATGCGCGTCCCAATTATTTTCAGGATCGATACCCATGTGAGCAATAAGCTGCTGATGGGACTTGTAACGTTTATAATCAACTTTTTCTTCAGGACTCATTTTACGTGTTAAGGCAGCTTGCTTAGCTCGTTCTTTAGGCTTTGGCGTAGCTGTTTTACCAGAAGATAAATCACGGATATGTCCCATACTCGACTTAACAACAAAGTTACTGCCTAGGTATTTATTGATGGTTTTCGCCTTAGCGGGTGATTCTACGATAACTAGTGATTTTCCCATTGAACTGTGTAAGCCTTCTTTTTGAGTCGCCAGCAAGTAATTGTTTTACATAAACTAGTCTTTTGGGGTGGTTGATATGGTGGTTGATATTAAGCAAACACCTTTTATATGACAAGCGATCACTGTTGTTTTAAATATTATAAAAGGTGATTACAGGTTTTGTCGAATCACACCAACGGATAAGCCTTCGATAGCAAATTCTTCACTCTCTAGATCAACAAGAATAGCTTCAAATGCTTCATTTTCTGATTCAAGACGAATTTTACTACCTAATTGAAAGAAGCGTTTCACAGCAATTTCATCACCAATACGAGCTACAACAATTTGCCCATTACACACGGTAGCAGTTTTGTGGACAGCTAATAAATCGCCTTCCATAATACCTTCGTTTTTCATGCTAGTGCCTGTAACTGATAAAAAATAATCAGCCTTAGGAAAAAACATGCTTGATGGTATGCTCACGTGAGCAGCAATGTTCTCTTGAGCAAGAATAGGGTAGCCTGCGGCTACTGTTCCGATGACAGGTAAACCGATGTTTTCGTCATTGGTTACTTCAGTCGGTTTTTCAACCAATCGAATACCACGTGAAGCCCCTGAGAGCATTTTGATTGCACCTTTTTTAGCGAGAGCCTTTAAGTGTTCTTCAGCTGAATTAGGAGATTTAAATCCCAAGCGAATAGCGATTTCTACGCGTGTCGGAGGAAAGCCAGTTTCATTAATAAATTCACGAATGGTTTCTAATACGTCAAATTGTCTTTTGGTTAATTTAATCATAGGGTTATCTGGTTATTTATACAGTAACTGTTATTATATACAGCACCATCTAAGATTCTCAATAACTTAAATGCTTTCAGACGAGCTAAAAACACAGATACACCTTGCTTACCGAACTTCTTTAGCAGCTAAGCAGCATCAGCCCCGTATTGGACAGCGCCAAATGATTGGTGCCATTGCTCGTACTTTGGGAAATATTAATCAAGATAGCGAGGGCAATCGCCTTGAAAAAAAGCATATTGCTGTTATAGAAGCAGGGACGGGTACCGGTAAAACTTTATCTTATTGCCTGAAAGCGATTCCGATTGCTAGAATAAGAGGTTTAAAACTTGTCATTTCTACCACGACCGTGGCTTTACAAGAGCAAATTCTTTATAAAGAATTACCAGATTTATTAGCTTATACTGATTTAAACTTCAAATATACCCTAGCTAAAGGACGTAGACATTATCTTTGCTTGAACAAACTTGAAAGCTTTTTGAGCCCAGAAAAATATAGTATTGAAAACATGTTTTCGGGCTTGCTTGAACAATACCTTCATGTCTATGATATCAATACGGTTCTTTATCAAGAAATGGACTTGGCACTATCTAAAGGTAAGTGGGATGGCGATAAAGATAATTGGGAAGGGATTATTCATGAGCAAGATTGGCAACGTCTAACCACAGATCATGAACAATGTACAAATCGAAATTGCGCCTAGTATTCTGACTGTCCGTTTTTTAAAGCACGAGGTAAAATTGAGAGCGCTGACGTGATCGTAGCCAATCACGATTTAGTGCTAGCAGATTTGTCTCTAGACGGTGGGACGATTTTAACGCCACCAAAAAAAACCATTTATGTCTTTGACGAAGGATATCATCTTCCTGATAAAGCCATTGAACATTTTCGTCATGAAGTACGCTTACAACAAAGTATCACTTGGCTGCATCAGCTTGAAAAGAATTTGGTGAATTTGAAACAAGAATTAACGGGCGACGTTAGCTTGATCGGTCAGTTGTTACTTAAAACACCTCAACAAATTCAAATTATTGTAAATTTTATTCAATACACACAACAAGGATTAGTGTCTTACATCCAAAGTTTGAGATTGGATAATAATAGGCATCGTTTTGAATTCGGTGTGATACCAAATGAATTGCGACAATCAGCGTATGATCTGAAAACTTCCTACCAAGAGTTATTTAATAACATTAAAAGTATTCAAGATGAATGCAGAGAAACCAAGCAAAACGAAGACATTGGCATCACCAAAAAAACTATGGAGACATGGTAGCCTATTCTTGGAGTGGTTTTAGGTCGTCTCAAGCAGTTTGTCGAGCTATGGCGTTTGTACTCTAATATAGATGATCAGAATTTTCCGCCAAACGCACGCTGGTTGTTAATCGCTGGGCAGGGAATGGAGCAAGACATCGAGCTGGGTGGTTCGCCTATTTTAGCCACACATACTTTACAGAAGCGACTTTGGGATAAATGTTTTGGTGCAATAGTAATATCGGCAACACTAACCGCGCTTAATCAGTTTAATCGTTTTAACACGCATTCTGGTGTGCCCCGAGAAAGTGAATATTTACGGATATTGAGTCCATTTGATTTTCAAAATAATGGATTGCTTGTTGTGCCTAACATAGAGAATGAACCAAATCACTTTGAGCAACACACAGCTGAGATTGTTAAATATCTAAATAAAAACGTAAATACTGCAAAAGGCAGTTTATTGCTTGGTTTAGCCAGTTTTGCCGAAGGAGTAGATTTGCCTGGTGATTATTTAACGTGTATTTTCATTGTAAAAATCCCTTTTTCGGTACCAGATAATCCTGTTGAAACGACTTTAGCAGAGTAGATTCAACAACGTGGAGGAAATCCTTTTATGGAGATTACAATTACCGATGCGTCATTACGCTTGATTCAGGCGACTGGACGTTTATTACGTAATGAGAAAGATTCTGGTGAAATTCATATTTTGGATAAGTGACTTAGGACAAAACACTACGGACAACAATTAATTGATAGTTTGCCACCATACCGTATCGTGAATTCAACTCTCAAGTGAACAAAATGAATTATGAGAAACAATAAGGACACTTTAAAATTTGAAAATGTAGATAGTCTAGTGGCAATACCTAATCGTCCATTGGATTTTACCTATAATAAAAAGTCATGCTTAGCTAAGTGAAATGATTAGTATTGGATAAAGCCAATCTCATAATTTTTATAGATTTTATTCCAGATATAAAAAACACCATTTGTATGGCACTACAAAAAAAAGACTTCAAACTATATTGTTCAATGCTACTTTCTTCAAAAATATGTAAGTTTTGGCTCACCAGTAAACTTAATCCCCTAAATGAAATATCAGTAGCACAAAAAAATCAACGAATCAAAATATTGATCAAATAATTTACATGGTATTAAACCAACCAAAAGGATTTGTATTGCAACAATTGATTGAAGTTAATGGTAATCAAGCGAGTCCTTATGAATTTAAAGCACCACTTTACATTTTTGAACAATGTGTTTTATTCAAAAATGCATGTCTGGCCACTTCCGCAATGCTTGGTTGAGTTTAATCAAATAATTGCTCTTCTTTACCTACCGACGTTTAAACCTCTCCAAAACGAAACAGCTCTTGAGTAATGAAACTCCTATTGATAACTCTTCAAGTATAGTACTAGACATTAATTTAGTAGCTTTACACTCCAGTTTGATGATAGCCGAGAAGTTTTATTGAGAGAGGTCCGCGATAATCACGGTATCTTACATGAGTTTCATATGAAAGAGGATCTTGGCTGCAAAAAAAATGGATTATACTCTTTTCTTTCGATTATTGGGTAAGTTGAAGCTCAATAATATACACATATTGTCAGATGAAATAATTAATAGGAAGTAGATGTATCAATGGATACCACATTATCAGATAACACACATCAAGTAAAAGAAGGATTAACAGGAACTAAGTTTACGAGTGAAACAAGTAAACCCCAAGTATACATTAAAAAACTATTTTGCTCATTGAGGCCACTACAGTGGAAAAGTAAAGTGATTAATTACCTTTTCAGTGTTATTACATGTATTGAATTCTCCTTTTATAGAACATAATGAGTGTGGTTTTCACCGGAATGAAAAAAGTCTTTAGAGGCAAGTTTCTCACCTTGAGTGTAGTTTGTGTAAAATATTAATGTCGAACTTAAAATAAGTTATTGCTGAAAAAATTTTTTAGTAGTCAGCATAATCAAAGTATAGAGGTTGTAGATAAAAAAGATGATAAACAAACATTCCGTTTGCGTTTTAGGAGGAGGTAGTTTTGGCACCGCTTTGGCTAATATTGTGGCGGCTAACGGACATCAGGTTAGTCAGTGGATGCGCAATGAAAAACAAGTTGAAGAAATTAATCTAACAGGCTTGAATAGTCGTTATTTGCCTGGTGCTGAACTACATCACGAACTACTAGCTACGAGTAATTTAAAACAAGCGATCAAAGACAGTGACACGATCTTTGTATCCATTCCTTCTAAGTCCTTTGAACAAGTAGTGGAAAGAATTACACCTTTATTAGCGGCAAATAAAATTTTAATCAGTACTACGAAAGGGTTTAATCCAAATCGTTTTGAGTTGATGAGTGATATTTTACGCCGCAACCCTAAAACGAAAAAAATTGGTGTTTTGAGCGGGCCAAATTTAGCAAAAGAAATTGCCACAGGGCAAATAACGGGATCAGTCGTAGCCAGTGATAATGAACAAGTACGCTTGCGTGTTGTTGAACAGCTTAAATCAAAAACTTTTCGCGTTTATGAGAACGCAGATAGCAAAGGCGTTGAGTTAGCCGGCGCGCTAAAAAACATTTATGCCATTGTGTGTGGATTAGCGAAAGCTCTAAGAGTGGGCGAAAACACAATGGCAATGATTATGACACGTAGCTTAGCCGAAATGAGTCATTTTGCTGTGCATTTTGGTGCTAATCCAATGACTTTTTTAGGTTTAGCTGGTATGGGAGATCTAATTGCTACTTGTACCTCTCCTTTAAGTCGTAACTATCGTGTGGGGTTCGAAATAGGATCTGGTAAGGATCTAGAAAGTGCTATTCAAGACATTGGTGAGATAGCAGAAGGAGTTAATACCTTACGTATGGTTGTTAGAGAGGCAAAAAAAAATAACTTATATATGCCTTTGGCGGAAGGTCTGTCCAGGCTCTTATTTGATGGTGCTAAATCAGAAACTTTAATTGACTCTATGATGATAGGCGAACAAAAATGGGATGTCGAATTTGCAATAGACAAGGGGAAAAGACATGGCTAAATTAAGTTATACAGATCAAAGTTTAGTACAAAGGTAAATTGATGAAATCGTTAGTGCCCAATGCTTGGTAGCCCCAGTTGGATTAAAAATAATCTTCCAAGAAAGTGAAAACACAATCAAACTGGGACAGAGTTAATTAACCACTACACGAAAATCTGTGTTAAAAACGTTAATGTGAAATAAAATCTTAGCTAAACGGCGTTAGCTTTAGTCGGTCTGTTTTCGCTATGAAACTGTAAAGCAATTCAAACAACCGTTGTTTAGATATGGAGGATACGTTTCGCAATTCATGCAAATAGGTAATTATCTGAGATTCTGAGGTTACATACTTCAAAATCTGGCTAAAAAAACATACGAGCATCAACAACCGAAAGCTATCAAAGAACGGTTGGATAGCCGCCCAAATTGATTGAAAGGAGATGAAGCCGAGTTACACAATGACTACCAACATCTTTGTGGTTATGCTCCCGAAGGACAAACACCAATCAATGAACACAATCTTGAAATGTGGTCTTAGCAACCAACATTTGAATATCCTTTTATTCATTAATCCTTCATGAAAATACTTTGCCACAAAAAACCGAATAAAAACAAATCCTAAAGTTTCAAATAAAGGGTTAATGAAGAGTGAATACCTTTAATGTTGGCCTATATTGATAATGTCCCCTTTTTATAGGACAGAGATATGTTAGAGGAGTTTCTTATATTAAGTCATCAAGAGTTGGAGACATTACATCACCTAACCTGTTATCAATAAACGCACTACCCAAATCACAGCAATGGAACGATTAAGCATTAACCCCCGACAAGAAATAAGATGCTTAGTGAGAAGCTATCGCAATCAAACATGTCTCTAATTTCTTAAGCGGCAGAATCCAAATCCACTTAATGATAGAACAACATTCCTTCCTCGTTGAGAGTAACATCAAACGGACCGTTTTTAACGGTACTTTGGTTTCTTTCTCAACTTCTGCAAGTTTTATGACCATCAACACACGTAAACGTTGAACGCTTTTTTTCTTTAACAGCTAATTCTACTAGCTCAGTAATAACTGAAAATTCATAATCTGTATAGATAAGATAGAAACTTTCTTCCTAATCAAAGGCGATATTGTAATCTACGACCTTAAACCTCACTCAATCCATCCTCATTCACATGAAAAACTTAGTATTACACTTGTTTATTTCGATATGCTCGATTTTTTCTGCTGACGCTGGGGTATAAAAGTAGCCAATCGAGCCTGTCTATTTCTATTCGCTTTTTTCTTAGCTTTTATCTCTTCAACCAATTTCTCTTCATAGGCAACCATAGCAGGTGTTTCCATAACATAGGCCCCAATAACTCCCGTCCTTACATCATGTAAAAATACTTCCGCCGCTCTATGCATATCAACTTTGCCACCAACTCTTAATACACCACGTTTTAAACCAATCACTTTTAAAACATTATATGGGTCATCAGCAACATTTTTAAGTTTATAACGTACCATTAAAGTGTCTGGATAATCTTTAATAAAAAAATTCAAAACCACCAAAGCGACATCTTCATAGTCAATCACAGTGTCACGAATCGCACCAGTCACTGCTAACCGATAGCTAGCATCCGGATTTTCAATTTTAGGCCATAAAATCCCGGGTGTATCGAGTAACTGAAAGCAATCAGTCACTTTAAATTTTTTCTGAACTCTTGTTACTGCTGGCTCATTACCCACCTTGACAACACGTCGACCTAACAACGCATTAATCAAACTGGACTTACCCACATTTGGAATACCAGCAACCATGGCTCGAATCGGCTTTTCAGCCGTGCCTCTATGCGGTACCAAAGAGCTTACCCATTGACTAATCTTCATTACGTCCGTTTTATCCAATGTTGAAAAAGGATAAACCAAAATGCTGTCGCTACCTCGCCAATGATCAAGCCACAAAGCAAGTCTTGCTTGATCAGCTAAATCTTTTTTATTAAGTAGACGTAATACGGGAACGTTCGCTCGCAGTGTATTCAACATGGGATTCTGACTCGAATCTGGAATGCGTGCGTCCAACAATTCGATAACAACATCAACTTGTGTTATCACTTCTTTGATTTCTCGACGTGCCTTATTCATGTGCCCTGGATACCACTGAACACTCAACCCCATTTACCTCTATGTTAACTAGTTTCTTTCGGTTGCACAGTCTATTGCAAGTTTTTTTAGAAGACGTACGTTTTTATAGGCCTACTTTTATTTAAAAAACAACAAAATAAATTTCACAAATATTCAATCAGACATCATTATTAATGCCTTGTATGATACTTCTGTAGTATGCATCAAAACAAAAAAAACTAATCTTTTTAGAATAAATCAAGTCTTAATGTTCTTGATTATTTAATGCCAATAGACAAAAAAGCTGTATTAAGAATATTCTTCCGGTTGAATTTATGCCTAAACTCACTGAAACTGTTTGTGGCCCCGAATTTTTTATTTGAAAACAAATCACTTATAAATCTATCCCTTAATTAACAAGCACCAATAAATCAGGTAAAAATCAAAGTATTTTAGTTAAACCGAGGGAAATTTACTGCGATTAAAAAATGCTTGAGATCCTTTTTTTCACTACACAATATGATAGTACGTCTGTTCACGAACCCAATTTTATCAAAAAATAATATCTCTCGGTTCTACGATAGAAATAAACCTTACTAAGGGTACAATCCCCAACTCCTCGTCATCCCAACGTATAAACACTTACATTCCGAAACATTGCTCAGTTATACAGTCAATCCGGGATTGAAAATAAATTTCTAAAAAAACTATACTTCAAAGCTCCTCTTAATCAAGTCTTAGTATACACTCCCCTCCCTATAATAACATTATAAAGCCAATTAGGTAGAATGACTTAGCAGTTTTACTTGATACATAACCACATTTATGTTGCTCACCTGTTAAACCAGTACAAATTCCACGCTGTTTTTTCACATACTTGTTATGACATTTTCATTTTAAGACTTAGATGAGATCGATACCTATTATAGATCTGAACGAATTCACTGATGATCTCCTCATCGATTTTTAGCTGTCCTACGTCACTAAATTAAAAATTCTTGCCTGAATCTTTAATTTCTCCTTTTCGCTAATGTATTTTGATAACAATCATATCCATCCGTCTTAAATGACCGAATGCTGTTTCTTTATCACTTTCGCTGAGACAGTAACCACTAAATGAAAAAGCATCCAAGTTTATTAAAGGATTAAATCGACAAGATTCGAAAAAGTGGTTATCCATGATATTATTTATGTTGAAAGTAGCGCAGAAATCCATTACTCATTTTTTGTGACAGGTTTCTTTAATCGGAAAATCACGGGATACAAATTCATGCGATATGAAAGCTCAAATATGCTTGAGGTATTGTAAGAAAAAAATAAAATAATGAGAAACGACAAGGTCACTAATTTTACCACTCAAACAAAGAAACACAGTAATGTGTAGCACTACCTGTCAATTTGGTATGATCGCATTTTTACTCTACTAAAAGATCTTCTTATCTCAAATAATAATATACTTCATCTCGGTCAAACTTAATATCATACCCTCTAAATGTTTCTTCCAGTAGCTACTTATTCGTATCTAAATGAAGCGTGAATCGTCATCACTTTATGCCGAAGTCTCCGATGTCTGTCTTTGCTATCGTTGGTAAACCAGTTTATTTTACCATGTCTACAAAACCAGGTTAACAGCGTGGTACCGACCCTAGATACCACAGTTTTTTAAACATCTCAATTCAAAGCTCATCATGTAATCACGTTGAATATGCTTTCACTTGATGTGGCTTGATACTTTCATAATTAGGTCTTCGAAATGTAACCTATCTCAGAACAGAAAACCGATTAAAGCTATTTGAGACCCTCATGTGATGAGTATAATACTTTTCAACCACCAATTCCACTTCAGTCTTACCAATGAAGCTAATCTCTGAAATGGTATAAATATCTGTTGGCACTTCGTTAATTAAAGCAATTAATTTTAATACTCCCCCACATATTTTCTTTCATCCTCATGATCCTAATTATAAACATCGCTGACAAGACTAGGAAGTTCTTCCCTCTCAACATCAAACATTCTCAATTGATATTTGATAAATTGTTCCTAAATTGAGTACAAATTCCTCTCACTTGCGAACTAGCTTCAATGCCACTTTTTTTTCCAACCTTGGCTTATTCATCATGGCATCCTCACCAGTAATACCCACGATCACACGATCAATAGCACGACACTATAATATTTTGTCATCACTTTATTCCTTTTCAAATACGGTTATTCTCATAAAACATTTCTTTTAGTACAGCTTTTAGCTGTCAATTTTTTAATTTCTTTTTCACATTTATTTTTATCACCAGCACAAATATCACAGACAACTTTCATTCCTAAAGTACTTATTCCACCACACGAGCCAGAAATTGCCTTTCTTCCCATTATTACACCAATCGACATAGCCACAACGATTAGCAACATAAATAAAAAAGTCAACGCTACTGTTAACATAATCACTCCTCTAACAAGAAAGCACTGGATAACCGAAATATCTCTCTTAATATAAACACAACTCGCGACGTATATCCTCATAAAAGGTTTTAAAATAAGCGAATAGAATTTAACGGAAAATAAGACAACTTATTATAATCAATCAGGATAATTAAACCCAAAATCAAGAGTTCAAGCTCACAAACAATAAAGAAAAGACCCGTTAGTTAACAGGTCTTTTCTTTATTGTTTAACCACCAAAATCATCAAGAAGAATGTTTTCTTTTTCGATACCGAGATCTTCCAACATTTTGATAACAGACGCATTCATCATTGGTGGACCACACATGTAGAATTCACAATCCTCCGGAGTAGAATGATCCTTCAAATAACTTTCATAAAGAACATTATGAATAAAACCCGTTTTGCCTTCCCAACCATCTTCAGGCTGCGGCTCAGAAAGAGCCAAATGCCATTCAAAATTTTTATTTTCTTCTTGGAGTTTATTGTACTCCTCAACATAGAAAGCTTCTCGCATACTACGAGCACCATACCAGAAAGAAATCTTTCTTTTAGAGTGTAAACGTTTAAGCTGATCAAAGATATGAGAACGCATTGGTGCCATACCCGCACCACCACCGATGAAAACCATCTCAGCATCAGTATCTTTCACAAAAAAATCACCAAACGGACCATACATCCTAATCTTGTCGCCAGGATTCAGACTAAACACATAAGAAGACATCTGACCCGAAGGAAGATCATCCTTACCTGGTGGTGGGGAAGCAATACGAATATTAAACTTAACCAGCCCCTTTTCCTCAGGATAGTTTGCCATTGAATAAGCACGAATAATAGTTTCATCAACCTTAGAAACAAACTTCCAAAGATTGTACTGATCCCAATCTCCACGATATTCTTTATCAATATCGAAATCCTTATAATTCACGGTGTGAGCAGGTGCCTCAAGCTGTACATAACCACCAGCACGAAAATCCACATTTTCACCCTCTGGAAGTTTGAGAGTTAATTCCTTAATAAAAGTCGCAACATTAGGATTAGATTGAACAGTACAATCCCAAACTTTAACACCAAACACCTCTTCAGGTACCTCTACTTCCATATCTTGCTTAACAGATACCTGACAAGAAAGTCGGTAACCCTCTTTTTTATCACGACGAGTAAAATGAGACTGTTCAGTAGATATCATGGAGCCTCCACCACTCATCACTTTGCATCTGCACTGAGCACAGGTTCCACCACCACCACAAGCAGATGATAAGAAAATACCATTATTAGCTAGTGTTTGAAGCAACTTACCACCAATTGATGCGGTCACTTCCTTTTCATCATTGATGAGGATTGTTACATCACCGAAACTAACCAATTTTGCTCGAGCAGCAAGAATAATTGCCACTAAAGCTAACACAATAGCCGTAAACATTACTACGCCTAGAATGATCTCTAACTTCATGTTATTTAACACCTTATCCTTAATTATACACTTAATACAATTAAAGCTGCACACCAGAAAACGACATAAAACCTAGGCTCATCAAACCAACCGTGATAAAAGTGATACCTAAGCCACGCAAACCAACAGGAACATCTGAATACTTAAGCTTCTCACGGATACCTGCAAGAGCCGTAATAGCCATAGTCCAACCAATACCCGAACTGAAGCCAAACACTACACTTTCACTAAAGTTATAATCTCTGTCAACCATGAATAGGGAAGCTCCCATAATTGCACAGTTAACCGTGATAAGAGGTAAGAACACCCCTAACGCGTTATATAATGATGGAATGTATTTATCTAGGGCCATCTCAAGAATCTGAACCACAGCAGCGATAACGCCAATGTAGCTTAATAAACCCAAAAAACTTAGATCAACATCTGGCAAACCAGCCCATTGAAGAGCACCATCCTTTAAGAGATCTTGATAAAGTAAGTTATTCAGAGGCACAGTGATTGTGAGAACAACTACAACAGCAACACCCAAACCCAAAGCAGTTTCTACTTTTTTGGACAGAGCCAATAAGGTACACATGCCTAAAAATAAGGATAGAGCCATGTTTTCAACAAAAACTGACTTAACAAACAGACTAATCAAATGCTCCATTTAAAGCGCCTCCTGTACACATGAATTTTCTGCAATTTTAAAATCAGCCTTTTCCACCTGATCGTGTCTAAAAGTACGCAACGCCCAGATAATAAAACCAATGACGAAGAAAGCACTTGGAGGAAGCAACATCAAACCATTGGGCTGATACCAACCACCGTTTTGTAAGTTTTGAAAAACAACATAGCCAAATAATTTACCGGCGCCCAGTAGCTCACGGAAAAAGGCAACCACCATTAACATCACGCTGTAACCTAGACCATTGCCAATACCATCTAAAAAACTCATCACAGGGCCATTTTTCATAGCATAAGCTTCAGCACGCCCCATCACGATACAATTAGTGATAATCAAACCAACAAATACTGAAAGCTGCTTACTCACCTCATAAGCAAACGCTCTCAACATTTGGTCAACAACAATAACCAAAGAAGCAATAATAATCATCTGAACAATGATACGAATACTATTTGGAATATAATTACGAATAATAGCAATAAAAAAATTAGAAAACGCAGTAACTAAAGTCAGTGCGATAGACATAACTAAACTAACCCCCATACTACTAGTAACCGCTAAAGCAGAGCAAATTCCAAGAATTTGTAACGCAACAGGGTTATTGGCCAAAATTGACCCAAATAAAACCTTTTTAATTTCAGACATTATTCAATTCCTCCACTACGAAGTTTCGCTAAAAAAGGGCCAAAACCATTCTTACCTAGCCAGTATTGAACAAGATGTGTTACACCACGACTGGTTATCGTCGCACCAGATAAAGCATCAACTTCATGCTCCACATTAGAACTCCTTTTTTGAACACCACCTTTTACAAGATGAATAACAGGTTTACCTTCACTATCATAAACTTTTTTACCGACCCACTTCGCTTTCCAACTTGGATTATCTACAGCCCCACCTAACCCGGGAGTTTCATTTTGCTGATAGAAGCCAAAACCAGTCACAGTCGTGTAGTCATTTTTCAATGCTACAAAACCATACATAATTGACCATAGACCATGTCCATGCACAGGTAAAACAATACGGCTAACTTTACCATCGAGAGTCTTAACAATATAAACGGGAGCATATTTTACTCGACGTTTAATATCAGCAGGATCCTGATCCACAGGTAACGCTTTAGAGATTGCCGGATCCTGCATTGCCGCTTTTTGATCATAAGTAATGGGACTAATACCTACTGCTGTTAACTCCTCTGAAGTAGCAAAAGTTTCTGTATCTAAATTTACAATGCGTGTTTCAACATTCTTGAAAAGTACGTTTACTGACTTACCAGGCTGCAACATCCCCGCTGCTGCTAAAATATTTTGTTTACGATCTATGGTCTTATTAACTTTTTGGATTGGCTTTAGACCTACAGCTGCCGCTGTAACAAACACTGAACAAACCAAACAAAGGATCAACGTAACCAAAAGTATATTCTGGGTACTTTCTTTACCGCTAGCCATTGCGTGCAATCCTCCGCTTAATATTTGCTTGAATAATAAAGTGGTCAATAAAAGGCGCGAATAAGTTCGCAAACAAAATCGCCAACATCATACCTTCAGGATATGCAGGATTAACAACACGAACCAACACGACCATAACACCAATCAAAGCACCGTAAAACCACTTGCCAAATTGTGTCATGGAAGCGGATACCGGATCGGTTGCCATAAATATCATACCAAACGCAAAGCTACCTAGAACCATATGCCAATACCAAGGTGTCGCGAACATAGGGTTAGTATTGGAACCAATAATGTTAAACAAACCTGATGTTGCAATCATACCAATCATCACACCGGCAACAATACGCCAAGCTGCAATTCGCATTATCATCAATATCACACCACCAATGAAGACAGCCAATGTCGATGTTTCCCCCATAGAACCCTGAATAAACCCAAAGAACGCATCAGACCAAGTTATACCAAGATTAACTAAACCATGATCTGAAATTTGACTAAGCGCTGTAGCACCAGAAAAACCATCGACAGCAGTCCAAACGGAATCACCAGTCATAGACGCTGGATAGGCAAAGAATAGAAAAGCACGACCAGTCAAGGCTGGATTAAGAAAGTTTTTACCTGTACCACCAAAAACTTCTTTTCCTAGCACTACACCAAAACTGATACCTAAAGCAACCTGCCATAAAGGCACACTTGGCGGCATAGTAAGTGCAAATAGAATAGAAGTAACAAAAAAGCCTTCATTGATCTCATGTTTACGAATGATTGCAAACATGACTTCCCAAAAGCCACCTACTACAAAAGTAACAAAGTAAACAGGCAGAAAACAGATTGCCCCATAAATCATGTCATCCCAAATGTTGACAGGATTATGACCAGCTAATGCATCAATAACGACTTGATGCCAAGAATTGCCTACACTGAAACTTCCTAAAGTTAATGCTGTATTGGACTGAAAACCAATATTGTACATACCAAAAAACATGGCAGGAAAAGTACATAACCAAACCAAAATCATAATGCGTTTCATATCAACAGCATCACGAACATGTGAACCATTTTTCGTAACCGAACTTGGACGATAAAAAATCGTATCTATCGCTTCATAGAGAGCATACCATTTTTCATATTTACCACCTGGACGAAACTTAAGTTCCATTTTATCGAGAACTTTTCTAAGTCCCATAAATTAACCCTCTTTCTCTATTAGAGTTAGGCAATCCCGAAGGATCGGACCATATTCAAACTTACCTACACAACTATAAGTACAAAGAGCTAAATCTTCCTCATCTAATTCTAATGCACCTAATTTCTGAGCCTGTTCGGTATCATGCACTACCAACGCTCGCAATAACTGAGTTGGTAAAATATCTAGAGGCATCAATCGCTCGAAATACCCCAACGGTAACATAGTACGATCACTACCATTTGTTGTCGTTGTCATATCGAAGGATGTCTTACCCGTAAACCTAGACAAAAAAACATTCAACACAGAATGTTTCTGACCACCTGCCCGCAAATAATGCATCATTTCTCGTTCACGACCCTCACGAACAACACAAATTTGATGATGATAACGTCCAAGATAAGCGTATGAACCAAATGATCTACGGCCAGCCAAGACAGAACCAGAAATAATACGGTTGTCATCACCTTGAAGTTCATCCTCGACAAGATGATCAATATTAGCACCTAACTGGGTGCGAATAAGACGAGGGTTTTTAACTTGAGGACCGGCAAGAGCAATAACACGCTCAACACTCAACTCACCAGTAACAAAAAGCTTACCAATAGCAGTGACATCTTGATAATTAATAGACCAAACTGTTTTCTTTTCGCTAACAGGATCTAAAAAATGAATGTGAGTACCCGGTAAACCAGCAGGATGCACACCAGAAAACTCTTTCACAACTTCATCTGTAGTCGAGGGAATTTTTGCTCCTTTCTCCTTGCAAAGAAACACCTTACCAGGCGTTAAACGAGTAAGAACCGTCATCCCATCAACGAACGCTTCCGCCTGATTCGCCAAAACAACTTCAGGAGAAGCTGCTAATGGATTCGTATCTATCGCAGTTACAAAAATAGAATGCGGTTCAGAATCAACAGTAGGTACCTTAGAATAAGGACGAGTACGAAATGCTGTCCACAATCCAGACTCAATTAAGTTTTCGACAACTTTATCACGATCAAGACTTTTCAACTCAGTGCTTGAATACGACGCAAACACTTCTTCATCACTACCTGCAACATCTATAACGATAGATTGAAAAATACGGCGTAGGCCTCGGTGTATAGCAGAGATAACACCGGAAGCCGGCGCAGTGTATTTCACCCCTTCTGTTTTTTTATCTATAAAGATAACTTGTCCTTTTTTGACCCTGTCTCCTTCCTGAACCAGCATAGTAGGTTTCATACCATGGTAGTCAGGACCAATAATGGCAACAGATTTCGCTGATGCTACTTCTTCAATCACTTGATTAGGCGCACCACTAATTGGTAAATCGAAACCCTTCATAATTTTATACATATATTCTGCCCAACAATTAACTGAACACGAAAGCGTTATACATTCTTCTTATAACCCCCTTCGAAAAAACATTTACTACCAAATAAAAAGCTTAGCAATATGTTACAAAGCATAAATTCACTTTGCCAAAAACCGAACTATTATAGTGCTCATTGTTGGCTTTGACTAATATCTATCGGATTTTTTCATGCTTTCTCTACATTACATTAGAGCTAATTTTCATACGTGTTGATACGATTTCTACACAAAAAATATACAATAAATTCAATTATTTTGCTTATTTCATTCTTTTTCTATGCGTATTTAATGTTTTGAGACACTTACGTTTTTTATTTCACAAATAAAATGAAGGCAAGACGAAAACAAATGAAAGGGACGTTGTAAACGCGAATTTTGAACCTATCTTAAATAACAAACTATCAACAAGCAAAACAGTCATGAGAAAAATCTCTCAAAGTGCAATAATTTAAACCATCTCCTTTACACCACGTTACGTTGAATACTAATTAAGTCAAAAAAACATTTGATTAGCAACTTTAAGTTGCTAAAGCACTCCTAAGACGACACAATAATGATCATCTTACACAACGATTGTTACTGTTATTTGCTCAATAACTTTTTTGGGAGTAAAAAAAACTATGCAACAAACTGAAACTAAGGTTCACATTGAAAATCTCCACCTACGAACCTATATTGACTTTAACGAATCTGAAAGGCAAAACAAACGAGATGTCATTATTAACGCTTGGATTAACTACCCAACCACAAAAACCGGTCAAACAGATGATGTTGATAACATGTTAAATTATTGGACCATATATAAGCGAGTAATAGAACACATCAAGAAAAATCGTTTCCGTGAACACCAAAATCCGCAAACCTCATTCACTACATCTTGCCGATTCCAAATCTCTCATTCTTTCTGTTAAAAAAACGTCGAATAACACTTATGACATATACTCTGTCGCTCAATTTAAAACCCGGCTTTAAAAACATCTTAAATGGTTTAAATGGTAGTCGAAGCGCTTTACAACTTTTAGCCATAGCTAAACAGGAAAAGCGCCCCATCGTCTTTATAACTAATACAATTGCAGAGCTAAATGAGCTAGAAGATGAGATTGCTTTTTTAGTTGATACAACACAAATCGTACTAAGGTTTAGTGATTGGGAAACCTTACCATATGATGCCTTCTCCCCCCATCAGGATATTGTTTCAAAGCGTTTAGAAACTTTAGCGAAGTTGTCGGAGTTGTCTTCGCCGATTGTTTTGACGACAGTTGCTTCTTGTTTATCTAGACTATGTCCAAAACAACATCTTGCAACACAACGCTTTTATGTGACAGAGGGTCAAAATCTTCCTTTAGAAAAATTAACAAAAAAGCTAATCGAGACAGGCTATCTTAATGTCAAAAACGTTCATCAGAATGGGGAATTTTCAGTACGAGGCGCATTAATGGATGTATTCCCAACCGGATCCAGTACTCCAATACGTATAGATTGGTTTGACAACAAGATAGAAAACATTCGTTTATTTGATGCAGATACGCAACGAAGCACACACAAAATTAGCGAAATAAACTTACTACCAGCGAGAGAGTTCCCTACCACATCAAAAGGTATAAAGCATTTTCGTCAAGCATTCCGTGAACGTTTTGACATCAACCCACTATCTAGCCCAATTTACCAAGATATTTCCAATGGCATTATTCCTTCTGGTATAGAATATTATTTACCTCTATTTTTTGATAACACCAATCAGTTCTTTGACTATTTAAATGACAATACCCTGATCGTTAGAATGGACACACTTAAAGAACAACTTGCTAGAGTACAATCAGATTTCAAAAGCCGTCACGAATCGCTCAACTATGACATTGAGCGACCAATACTTAAACCAGACGAAATTTATCTGAAAGACGACGAATTTTTCGGCGCCCTCAATCAGTTTGCCAATATCGTCTTCTCAAGCAGTGGTGTTAATCCACACTATTCCGAAATTAGCAACGTAAGAATTGATGTTAAATCAGCTAATCCGATTGGCAAACTAGAACATTTCCTTGCTGAGACAAAAACACGTGTCTTGATTATTGCAGAAACCGCTGGTCGTCGAGAAGCCCTATTGGAACTTCTGAAAAAATATAAAATCCAACCTGATTACAGTGCAAACTGGCACGCCTTTTTATCGAGCAAAAGTACTCTTTCCATTAGCGAAGGTAATATTTCTCGTGGTTTTCAAATTAACAACAATATTACTCTTATCCCTGAAAACGAAATTCTTGGCGAACGCGTTTCTCAACGCCACCATCGTAAAAATGACTACATCAATAAAGAAGCTATCATTCGCGACTTGACGGAATTACGTATAAATGCACCTGTTGTTCACATTGATCACGGCATCGGACGATATTTAGGCTTAACCAACTTAAAAATAAACGGTCAAGAAACCGAACTATTGACCCTAAGTTATGCCAACGATACCAAACTCTACGTCCCTATATCGTCATTACAACTCATTTCTCGCTACACAGGAGCTGATGAAGACAACGCTCCACTTCACAAACTTGGTACAGACAACTGGAATGTAGCCAAGAAAAAAGCAGCTGAAAAAGCACATGATATAGCCACAGAGTTGCTAGAAATCTACGCTAAGCGCGAAGCACGTGTTGGTCATTCATTTAGTAATCCAGACGAACAATACGAGCTTTTTACCGCTAGTTTTCCCTTTGAAGAAACTCCCGACCAACAGCTAGCTATAAATTCCGTTATCAAGGATATGCTTAATCAGAAGCCTATGGATCGCCTTATCTGTGGTGATGTTGGGTTTGGTAAAACCGAAGTTGCTATGCGTGCTGCTTTTCTAGCCGTCGCTGGTGGCAAGCAAGTCGCCGTGTTAGTACCAACAACACTTTTGGCCAAACAACATTACGAAAATTTCTGCGATCGCTTTGCTGATTGGCCAATAGAAATTAAATTAATGTCACGTTTCCGTTCTGGAAGGCAAAACAATGACACTATTAAACACCTAGAGGAAGGCTGTGCAAACATCGTTATCGGTACACACAAACTAATCCAAAATGACATTACATTTCACAACCTTGGTTTGGTCATCATTGACGAAGAACATCGTTTTGGTGTAAAGCAAAAAGATCAATTCAAAGCCCTACGTACCGAAGTAGATATTTTAACTTTAACCGCTACTCCGATACCTAGAACACTAAACATGTCACTATCAGGTATTCGCGACTTATCCATCATCGCTACACCTCCAGCAAAGCGTTTGTCGATAAAAACTTTTATAAAACAAAAAGACACACACCAAATCAAAGAAGCTGTACTACGCGAACTACATCGTGGTGGTCAAGTATACTTTTTACACAACGAAGTACACACCATAGAAAAGACTGCTGGAGAACTAGCTGAACTCATTCCAGAAGCGCGCGTGTTAGTTGGTCACGGACAAATGCGTAAACGTGAACTCGAACAAGTTATGTCGGATTTCTATCATAGACGCGCCAATGTGTTGGTTTGTTCAACCATAATTGAAACAGGCATCGATATTCCTAATGCCAACACCATCATCATTGAACGAGCAGATAAATTTGGTATCGCTCAACTACACCAGTTACGAGGTCGCGTAGGTCGATCCCATCATCAAGCTTATGCTTACTTACTAACTCCTAAAGATGGAAAACTTACCAAAGATGCAGAAAAACGTCTTGAGGCCATTACATTAGCCGATAATCTAGGAGCAGGTTTTACCTTAGCTACTCACGACTTAGAAATTCGTGGAACAGGAGAGTTACTAGGTGAAGATCAGAGTGGTCACATTGAGCAAGTTGGTTTTTCCCTCTTTATGGAAATGCTTGATCGCGCGATTAAATCGATAAAAAATGGCGAATCCCCAGATATCGATATTACCTCACCAACACAAATAGATGTCGATTTACGCGTTCCAGCATTGATCCCAGAAGACTATTTAAGTGATGTACACTCTCGACTGATTCTTTATAAACGTATTGCTGGTGCACAAACAGACAAAGAGCTAAAAGATCTACAAATAGAAATGGTAGATCGCTTTGGGTCACTTCCAGAACCTACGAAGAACTTATTTCGCCAAACTGACACTAAACTTAAAGCAGAAAAAATAGGCATTACAAAAACTGAAACAAATCAAAAAGAAAATAAACTGACTAACCCAGACAAGACACCCTAGAATATCTGACAACAATAAACAGTGCCGAAAATCGTTTCCAACAAACCTAGAAAACACTGGAACAGTTACATTGAAAACTTACTGTTTTATATTCCTGATCTTAGTGACCATCAGTGGCCAATTATTTGCCATTAATCATCAAAAAGTTGATTCTGATACAGCGAGAGCTTATCAAGCCTACCTGCTAACGTTTATCTGGCCAAGCTACGCTTCAAACGAACGTATTAACTATCAAAATATTAACGACTCAAATACTTTACCACGATATTCCATTAAGCAAAATGACAGTAGCAACTTAAAAACAGCCGATATTGAACCTTTGTTTATACCATTCACTAGTTTTAAAAATAGAATAGCAGCCCATGTATCAATACTTGTCAATCAAACTTGGACTTTGATCTTTAATCATGTAGGCGACGCAATCAATCAAACATTCCACAGCCAACCAAATAGCGCGGGCTATCCCAATTTTACCGGCTCTATTAACATTCGTCTTGGCCACTTTTTAGAATCCAAAATCCAATATAAACAGTATCTATTTACACCTATCCCCAATGCTACTGCTACAAACCAAAACACAGAGTCTTCAGAACAGAACCTAATTCCAACTCAAGTATTAAACCTTATTCAGGAAAACAAGACCGCCAGCAGAAAGCTTAACTATATTGACCACCCAATTATTGGCACACTTCTTTACTTTGAACCAATGAAATTAAAAGTTGCACTACAGCAACGAAACTTAGATAAATTAAAAGCACGAAGTTCTGATAACTCGACAATCCTAATAAATAATTCAACACAATCACTTAACGAATAAAAACACGACAACCTTATCGAACACACAGTCTGGTAATCAATAAAATAATTAGAACCAACCAGAAAGTTAGTTTAAAAACAAAACCCACCCCCCAAAAGTGGTTTTTTAATATATTACTCCCCTCGGAAGCAAGTAATCATCAATAGCCACGAGATTGAATTACTTTACTTACCCAGGCAACCGCTTTTTGCTCAAACACAGAAAATAATGACAATGTAATACTCTCTGCAACACTTTTACGTAGCTTGTAAGCAACATGTATGACTTCTGCTTGTGCATAGTGAGAAACAAGATAGGCATCACTTGTCATGACTTGATCCACTAATTTGTTGTCAACTGCTTCTGATCCGTACCAAGTATCACCAGTAGCAATGGCTTCAATATCTAATGAAGGTCGCTGTGTCGACACAAAACGCTTAAATAAGTCATGAGTATCTTCTAAATCTTGCTTAAACTTCTCACGTCCCTCATCTGTGTTTTTACCCAACATAGTAAGAGTTCGCTTATAACGGCCCGCTGTATGAATCTCTACATCAATCATGTTTCTATCTAATAGACGATGAACATTAGGAATTTGTGCTGCCACACCAATAGATCCTAGGACAGAAAATGGTGCCGCAATAATTTTATCTGCCACACAGGCCATCATATAACCACCGCTAGCTGCTACTTTATCAACACAAATAGTCAAAAGAATATTGGCTTCACGAATACGTTGCAACTGAGACGCCGCTAGGCCATAACCATGCACAATACCACCACCGCTTTCAAGACGAACCACAACCTCATCTTCTGGACGAGCAATACCTAAAATAGCGGTAATTTCTTCACGCATTGTCATCACTGCCGACGCTTTTATATCACCCTCAAAGTCTAAAACATACAAGCGTTTTTTGAAATGTTCTCCATCCGTTAACACCATTTTTTTGTATGCCTTTTTTTCATCTTTTTTCTGCTTCTTTGATACCTTAACTTTCTCTTTTAAGGCTTTTTTATCAAGCAACTGACGATCAAGCTGCGCTTTCATATCATCATAGCCTTCATTAAGCTTAGTCACTAATAGACTACCAGAACGAGATTTACTTTTACTATTGCTAATCAAGGCTAACAAAACACCAATTGCAATAATAATGCTAACAAGTTTTAACAAAAAACTGGCATACTCTGTCAAAATTTCCAATCTACTCTTCCTCTTAAAAGTAATAAATTCATGTTCATATAGGGATAAAACTACAAAATAGCAACATTTAGGACAAGCTTATACCTATACCTCAAGATAAGCTATTATTAGGATGACGCTGACTACATCACTCTTGTACAAAAAACAAATAAAAAATGATCTATCGAAACATCTCAAGGAGCAATGGATGAAAAGTACTCTTTATCAAGCATTTGGTAACAACTTTTTAGGGGGATCCCCCTTTTGGTTTAAATTAATCATTATCACATTTATTATTTTGAATCCAATCATACTCCTCCTACTTGGTCCCTTTGTCACAGGTTGGTTGTTGATTGTGGAATTTATTTTCACTCTTGCCATGGCATTAAAATGCTATCCACTTCAACCGGGCGGATTAATAGCCATTGAAGCGGTAATATTGCATCTAACTAGTTCAAAAGGCATTTATCATGAAGTGACTGACAACATTGATGTCATATTATTATTAATATTTATGGTAGCCGGTATTTATTTCATAAAGGATATACTACTATTTATTTTTAATAAATTGCTGGTAAAGATTCATTCTAAAGTCGCTATCTCTTTAGTCTTTATCCTATCGTCAGTAATACTTTCCGCCTTCCTTGATGCATTAACCGTCACCACTGTTCTTATTAGCGTAAGTTATGGTTTTTACTCTGTTTATCATAAAGTCGCTTCAGGTAAATCCAGTCACAAACACGATAGCAGTAGCGATTACAACATCTCGCCAATCAACACAAAAGACTTAAATCAATTTCGCTCTTTCTTACGCAGTTTGCTTATGCATGGCGCCGTAGGAACAGCATTAGGTGGAGTAGCAACACTTATCGGAGAACCGCAAAATTTATTAATTGCCAAAGCAACAGGCTGGACCTTTAATGAGTTTTTCTTACGTATTGCTCCTATTTCTATACCAGTATTAGCCCTTGGTTTATTGACAATGATTGTTCTAGAAAAAACATCTTGGTTTGATTATGGGGCGACATTACCCAACAATGTGCGTAACATCTTAAAAAAATTTGAAAAAGAAGAATCAACAAGAAGCACTAACAGACATAAGGCTCAACTTATTGTACAAGGCATTGTAGCCATTCTTTTGATATTAGCACTAGCTTTTCATATTGCAGAAGTCGGCTTAGTCGGTCTAATGGTCATTGTTTTGCCAACTGCATTTAATGGTATCATCAAAGAAAATCACATTGGTCACGCATTCGAAGAAGCACTACCTTTCACTGCCCTCCTAGTGGTTTTTTTTACAATCGTATCGATAATTCATTCACAACATCTTTTCCAACCCATTATTAATATTGTCCTACATGTGCCAACTCATTTGCAGCCAGTTATGTTCTTCATGGCTAACGGATTACTATCGACCATTAGCGATAACGCCTTCGTAGCAACCATTTACATCAGCGAAATCAAAACGGCATTTAATGCCGGAACAATTAGTCATGAGCATTTCAATAATCTAGCTGTCGCAATTAATGTCGGGACAAACTTACCTAGTGTAGCAACACCAAATGGACAAGCCGCATTTTTATTCCTTTTAACTTCAACTATTGCACCTCTCGTACGACTTTCCTATGGAAAAATGGTTTGGATGGCACTACCTTATACTGTCGTATTAAGTGTCACTAGCGGCTTTTGTGTGGTCTATTTCCTGTAAAAAATATCTCCCTCAAAGTCAAAGATAAAAAGTTTAACCGAAACTTGTTAAAAATTAGTGTTTCATACGCCATAGAGATTGGCCGGACTTTTTGTCAATCCAATCCAATCGTTCTTCGTGCATTTTAAGCTCATCGTCGCTAGCTCGAATAATTTTGAGCCTTGGACGATCAGAACTAAGTCGATGAATAGTGTCCCCTATATCATCATTCTTTGAATCCTTCTCGGAGTCGCTACCCAAACCTAAACTTGTTTGTCCACCCGTCATTAGCAAATAGACATCACCTAGTATTTCGGCATCTAAAAAAGCGCTATGCAATTCTCGGTGAGAGTTATTGATACCATAACGTTTGCATAGAGCATTCAAACTATTTTTCTGACCTGGGTGTTTTTTACGAGCATATACTAGACTATCAAAAACACCACAGACATCAGCCACTTTCGGGTATCCACCAATAAGGGCGAACTCATGATCAATAAAACTAATATCAAACGGCGCATTATGCATGATTAACTCTGTTCCTTTGATAAATTCAAAGAATTTTTGTGCCACTTGGTAAAACCTTGGCTTATCAGCTAAATACTCATTGCTAATACCATGAATTCGAAACGCCTCCTCCTCTATCTCACGATCAGGGTTTATATACACGTGAAAATAATTTTTGGTTAGCTTACGCCCTATCATTTCGATACAACCAATTTCGACAATACGATGTCCTTGCTTAGGATCAATACCTGTGGTTTCCGTATCTAGTACAACTTGTCTCATGATTTTGCTCTCAATTTATCGATACCTTGATTGGCTAATTGATCAACAATTTCGTTACCTTCAATACCCGTGTGACCTTTCACCCATTTCCATGTCACATCGTGAAATTTACACTGCTCATCCAATGCTTGCCATAAATCCTTGTTTTTTACAGGTTGTTTAGAAGCAGTTTTCCAACCTTTACTCTTCCAATCTGCTAACCACTCAGTAATACCTTTTTGAACATAGGAAGAATCCGTATAAAGCGTCACTTGACACCTTTCTTTCAACGCTTTTAAACCTTTAATAGCACCCAGTAATTCCATGCGGTTATTTGTTGTATCTTGTTCCCCATCACAAAGACGTTTTTCATGCTTTCCAAAGATAAGCAAAGCCCCCCATCCACCAATACCAGGATTTCCCTTACAAGCACCATCTGTGTATAAAATTACATTCTTCACTCTTTCATCTCTTTTGTTGTCGGCTTGGTAAAAGGCGGCATATGCACATGTGTACTTTTCCAATGACGTTTTAATGAAATAAAACGTGGGGTTTGCTTGGTCGCTGTCATAATATAAACACCTCCAAAAGGCAATTTCAATAGTTTTAAAATAAATTCAACCCAACGAAATCGGCAGCGCCATCGGTTGTTATTTAATGGTGGTTCATAGGCAATAAAACGTTTATTATCCAAGGTCAACCCTGCCACTTTTAGCCAATCTTCTAGTCGTTTATGACTAATAAACTGCGCATTCCATGGAGCTGTTAAATGTTTGGAAAATAATCGACGCAATCCCCACAAACTCCAAGGATTAAACCCTACGATGATTATCTTACCACTTGGTAACAGTGTTCTAGAGGCTTCTCTGAGGTCATCGTGAGGCACAAGCGATAGATCCAAGATATGATGCATCACGTGCACATCAATACCATCAGGCTCAAAAGGTAATTCATTCGAGCTAGCCACCACCGTATTCTTTGAAGCTCCCAATTCAAGATCAGGCGAAACTAAAATGGTTTCACGTAAGCGATGTTTTTCAAAAACGATATCTTTGATGGGTGATTGAATCACTAGATAATAACCAACAGCATAATCTATTTCATGTTCGATTTCTGATAACTCGATGCTACCTAGATCTTGACCAAGCTTTCCACAATACCAAGTTTGAAATAATTGTCTTGATTGCTCATCCAACATACAATGAAATCTCTGCTTAAAAAATTAACGTGCATCACTCAATCGACATTAGACTAGTCATTTACCTATACGATTTGTATATACAAGCACGCCAAAAGACAATAATACATAAAGATGGGGAACGGTTAACAATGACACTTATTCCACTGCACGCTTTTAATGACAATTATATCTGGATAATCAAAGAGAAAGATAGCTCCCAAATTTGGGCAATAGACCCTGGTGATGCCAAGGTTGTTTTACAATATTGTGAAAAAGAGAATTTCGATCTACAAGGCATTTTAATTACCCATCATCACAAAGATCATACTGGAGGAGTTACCAAACTCAAGCAACGATATCAGTGCTTAGTCTATGGACCTGAACACCTAACTAAACTTATTACGCACCCTATGTATGATTGCGATAAATTCAAACTCTTCTCTCGTGAATTTATCGTATTGGCAACCCCTGGACACACGTTAGATCATCTGTGTTACTTCTCTAATTCGGAGAAACCGCTACTATTATGTGGAGACACCCTATTTCGAGGTGGCTGTGGTCGAATAATGGAAGGAACACCAGAACAGATGCTTGCAGCCATGACCAAACTAGCTCAATTACCAGACGAAACAAGCGTTTATTGCACACACGAGTACACCCTAGAAAATTATAGTTTCGCAGAACATATTGACAAAACCAACCAAAAACTTATCGAAGCACGAAAAAATTGTGAAATCAAAATAAAAAATAAGCAAGTTACCTTGCCCAGCAAAATAAGCTTAGAAAAAGACACTAATCCGTTTTTAAGAACTAATTTTTTTCACATTATTGAAAACGCGGCTCAGCAATTAGGAGAGCCAATAGCAAAAGATCCAGTATCCTCTTTCAATCAAGTTAGGCGAGCAAAAGATAGTTTTAATTGATTTAATATTTCACCTTTAAACTGCTGCAACTTTTGATGAATTTATGATGGCTATGCGCAGTAATTTTGGTTGAGTTTTATTGATAAACCTAGCTCTAACAGGCTGTCAAACAGCTTCTACTATCCAGAATAACAATATAAATCTCCAGCAAACTAAAAATAATGCCATTCCTGAAAATGTAGACCCAGTTAGTTTTGTTGATACTGTATCACCAGATGGATACATCTTCTGTAGAAAATACCGACACAAAAATCTGGCCCATGGCAGTTTATTCCTTCAAGTAGCTGATTACTTACCCTAGCTTCGTATAATTCTGATGAAGGCACTGTATTAAATGCAATTCAAAAAAATGAACGTCAAGGAAAACCTACAAACTCTTGGGCGTTAGATTTATCAAAAAAAACTCGTGACTATGTTCCAAAACTGCTAGCACTGGCGAAAATCATAAAGAAAATCCAGCTAAATATAATTACAAAACAAAATTCATTGCCAATAAACCCTATATAGTAGTATTAATGAAATCTATTTGCTAAACCCCAGTTTTAACCAATGGGCTACAGCACCAAACAGACCTCGTAGACTGCTAATTCCAGTTGAGAAAATGATCGAGTTTCGTGCTAACCTAGCTAACATACCGAAAAAAGATCGCATGACATGGATCCGATATATGGTTAAATCTGGAGACAATTTACGTGCTATAAATATCATTGAAGATGTTAACAAAATACACTTAACCTTAATATGTGTTGGACAAGAATTCAGGTCGTAATCGTATTAAAATTAACTATACCGTTTACCCTGGTGATAGCCTATTGTAATTTGGCTAGAACCTAGATCAAAAATACGTCCAACCTGGTAACAAAGTAACCTTATTGGTTAACGTGGTAGGAGGCTGATTGCATTAATTGATCATTAAAAAAACATAGAAAAAGTTGATATAATCAAATCAGATTGCCAATAGCACTCAATGAAAAATACTGAACTTTGTTTTTTTAGAATTTTTTTGACCAGTTTTCTCTTAAAAAGAGTTAAAAATTAATAAAATCTCAAAAAACGAGACTACTAGATTCATCATTCAGATATTAGGAGTGTAAGTGATGTTCAGCTATATCAGCAGAAACGACAGAGAAGCAACATTCAATCTATCTAAAACGGATAGGTATTATTATCAAAACATATCAACAAAAGAGATAAATGAAAAAACCAGAAAAAGTGTGTAAATAAAAAATCAGTATGAATCCATGTTGATCCGACAAAGACCGACAACGTATTTTAGGACAAAACACTTCATTTTCGGAGACCAAAATTGAGCAATGAACCCTTCATATTGCAACGTTTTTTTTCAAGATTATCACCTAAAGTTAGTACACATGGTTTTTTCTGTTTTACAAGAATCTAATACAGATAAGTAGTGAAACTCATTTAACGAACAACAAACAAAGGGCTATTGGTTAATCCAAAAATACACGGTGCATGTTAAGATATTAAATGTCTACCATTCGTTTCTATTTCAGATGCTTATTAAAGACAGTCACCAAATTGCATCTTTATCTTATGTTTTTTCTACTGGGAGATATGATTGCATAACCTATAAATATATCAATTGATGTGCTAAACACAGATTCATTCTGATTTCCTAAATCACCTTAATAACTACATCCATGTAAAAGTATAATTTTTCGTCTACTTTGACTCGTTTTGACTTTATCCATGACTTCATATAAAGATCCCTATCAATACTTTTAACGGGATCATTCACGAAACAATGATCCCGTTAATATATCTCTTACCTGCGATGGTTTTGTTGCATTACCAAGAGTAGCATCGTAAATAGCATCAATGAGATTACCGAAATACCAATCCACTTCTATGGCACTTTTAGCAGGATCAAAACCGGACGGATTGGCTGATGTGGATACAATAACTCCGTCAAAAGCATCGCAAAGTGCTAGTACTGGTTCATGACGACTAAGTCGAATCGCAACACTCTGATGCTGACCACGAACGTAATCTGGTGCAATGCTACTATCGGGTACCACCCAGGAAATAGGAATATCAGTCTGGCTAATTAGGCGCCCAGCAGCTTCTTCATCTAATGTCTCATTCCAAGCTCGTAAATGTTTAATATTTCCACTGACTAAAATTAAGCCTTTTTCTTCTGGCCTAGATTTAAGCAACAAAATACGTCGTACAGCTTTTTCGTTAAATGGATCACAACCGAGTCCCCAAACAGCTTCAGTTGGGTAGGCAATAACACCACCTTGGCTGATGATAAAAGCCAAATCTTTAGGAGAGGAAATTAATAACACAAAAACGTCACTTTGCAAAATGTGCAAAAAGATTGCTCACTAATTTTATCAGTATTTTATTACACACACCGACAACGAGTTAAATTATTCATATCAAACTCGTCTCTTTATTTAGTTTAGGTAAGCCGTTTTAACACATTGATTTCGATTTTATAGACTCAGCGAATAAATATATCATCTAAGTAACACAGGCGATAGAGCTATAATGGAAATGACTTTTCACCCTCTCGCTTTTTTGTACTAATCTCATATGTGACGATATTCTCTTTTTCAATTACCCAGTTCCATCAGCCAAACTCTCACCAGACTGATATAATAAACTCTAAGTTTATCCAGTATTAGAAATACTTTTTTATTCAAAAATTGACTTAGCGGCTTCATAAAACAAACCACCACGTCGGCTGTCATTTTGTTGTTATAGACTATAAGACGTACTTTTTCTTGACTTATTGTACATTTTTAATATACCAAGACACTGCTTTAATCAGACCGTCTATAATACAAAATTCAGGCGCATAACCAAGTTTACTTACAATTTTACTAATACTGGCTTGAGAATGGCGAACATCACCCACACGAAAGTCTTTATATAATGGTGTCTTACCAAAAAAATAACCATTCATAGCCAATGTCAGCTGTAACGCATGATGTAAATCATTAAGAGTCATTCTACCGCCAAACGCCACATTATAAACTTCATTTTTTACACTATCATCTGCTGTAGCGGCAAGCAAATTGGCTTGAACAGAGTTTTCAATGAAACAAAAGTCGCGACTAGTTTCACCATCACCATTAATAAATACATCATCACCCCTAATCATAGCCACTGCCCATCTAGGAATGACTGCAGCATAAGCACCGTTTGGATCTTGACGCTTACCAAATACATTGAAATAACGCAAACCCACTGTTTTAAACCCATATGTCTTGGCAAACACATCCGCATACAACTCATTTACATATTTAGTAACGGAATATGGAGATAATGGCTTTCCGATATGCTCTTCTACTTTTGGAAGGGCGGCATGGTCACCATAAATAGAACTACTGGCTGCGTAGGAAAAACTACTAACTTCAGCATCACGAGCAGAAACCAACATATTAATAAACCCCGTAATATTTGTTTCATTTGTAGCTATAGGATAATCAATAGATCGAGTTACGGAACCTAGAGCAGCTTGATGTAAAACATAATCTACTCCATCACACACTTGTCGGCAATCTTCTAAATTTCTTATATCTCCTTCTACAAACTTAAAACTGGCCCACTGTTCATCATTCACTAAACTCTTAACTTCCTCCAAGTTGTATCTGTAACCAGTGGAAAAATTATCGATACCGACAACCTCTTGGTTTAGTTTTAATAAATGTTCCAACAAGTTCGAGCCAATAAAACCAGCTACACCAGTAATTAACCACTTTTTAGGTTGAAAACATAATTTAACAAGCAATTCTTGATATATAGACATTAAAACACCGTCAATTCTATTAGAATATTACAAGCGTAGATCACTGAGACCAGAAGAAAAAAGATATTTTAAATCATATAAAATGTGATTTTTTTTACCTAACAAACGAATTTTATCAACCCCCATTTCAGCAAATTGTTGATGGGCTACTGCTAGAACTATTGCATCATATGAACGTTCTTTGGGCAGAATTACTGGTGTAATACTGTACTCACTAACAGCTTCATCAGCATTAATCCATGGATCATAGCAATCTACTTGTACTCCATATTCTTTAAGCTCATGAATTATATCTACTACCTTAGTATTACGTAAATCAGGACAATTTTCTTTAAAGGTTAGTCCCATGACTAATACTTTTGCCTTATCAACATATATACGTTTTTTTAACATAGCCTTTACAAGCTGATTGACTACGTAAATTCCCATGCCATCATTTAAACGACGCCCTGCTAAAATCATCTCAGGATGATAACCAACAGATTGCGCTTTATGTGTTAAATAATAAGGATCAACACCAATACAATGACCGCCGACGAGACCAGGACGAAATGGTAAAAAATTCCATTTTGTCCCTGCAGCTTTTAATACCTCTTCAGTATTAATACCTAATTTATTGAAGATCAAAGCCAACTCATTTATCAAACCGATGTTTACATCACGCTGAGTATTTTCAATTACCTTAGCTGCTTCAGCTATCTTAATAGAATTGGCTTTATACGTACCCGCTGTAATGATTGAGTTATAGAGTTGATCAACAACTTCTGCAATACTTGGTGTTGATCCTGAGGTAACCTTAATTATATTAGCAACACGGTGCCCTTTATCTCCCGGATTGATCCGCTCAGGACTATAGCCAACAAAAAAATCTTTGTTAAATACTAAACCAGAAACATGCGTTAATACTGGCACACAATCTTCTTCTGTAGCACCGGGATACACTGTTGATTCATAAATAACAATATCACCTTTCTTCAGTACTTGACCAATTGTTTCACTAGCTTTGATCAGAGGTGTTAAATTCGGCTGCTTATGCTCATTTATTGACGTAGGTACTGTGACAATAAAAATATTACAATGTTTAAGCCCATCTAGTTGATTACTATAGGTTAATCTTTCAGCCTTAGTTAACTCATCAACTGATACTTCAAGAATTGAATCATGACCCTGCATTAACTCAGCTAATCGTACGGCACTAATATCATAACCCAACGTAGAATATTTTTTACCAAATTCAACAGCAAGAGGTAAACCAACATAACCAAGACCAATTATAGCGATTTTATATTTTGTAAAATCAATCATAGCGTTATTTAAAACTCTTAAATTAAAAGATAAATTCTATTTATCATCAAAAAAGTTAGTGTGTCTAAATACACTTCATTATTTTTAATTAAAACGTTAACAGTACAAAAATTCAACTCTAGAGTGCATCATTCCCTCTATG
>JACLAC010014897.1_pt1 | contig 35689 bp, 24 predicted proteins | sample 8027881 | NCBI WGS metagenome assembly JACLAC01 (sample SAMN15725517, study PRJNA655200) | protist metagenome | isolation source: fluorescence activated cell sorting (FACS) single amplified genomes of... | place: Spain: Blaines Bay Microbial Observatory, Mediterranean Sea | collected 2016-01-19 | reverse complement strand
TTCAGAATATCCATGACGAGAAGTCGGCCGTGACCAGTCAGGTGACCAACAACGAAGCAGGCTACGAAGAAGAACTTGTCTACGATCCGTACGCCGCTCTGCAGGCTCCCGACGGTGCGGGAATCGTTTGGGATGTTGTTAGTACCACTGAACAGGCGAACGTCAAGGACGCCGCTGGATCAACTGAACGGGATGACGCCTCAGAAATAGACGCCCCAGAGATAGACTCTCTTAAGTCAGGCGATCTTGGCGAGACAATCGAATCAGCCGAGAGTGGCGATGAGCATTCGCTCGAACCGGAAACACCGGAGGAGACCGTTGGCGCAACGCAGCAGATCGTTGACCCATCGCATGATTACTCCGAAGTATCGCTGGAAGTTGAAACCGCCTCTGAACATGAAGCGGATGCAGCGACTGCTGAGGGATCGAAAGATGTTTCTGATCAGCTCGAAAAGCACGACGCGGCGGCGGAAGAACTCGAAGACGTTTCACCGATTGAGCTGACTGACAGCGTAGAGCAACAATGTGAGTTTGAAGTCGAACCTGTCGTCGCCGACGAGGACCTTGTGATCAACCAGTGCGAAGAACAGGCTGAAGAAGTATGTCACCACGACATTGACTCGGCTGAGACTACGACCGACGCTGTGCGCGATAAGAGTAATGATGTGAATTTGAATGAGCATGACATCGTGCAGCCAGTCGATGAGCGACCGCTCCAGCCAGATCGTCTGGTAGACGCCGTGTTGCCCTTACTTGCTGAACTGGACGAAGACCTTGATTCGGTCAGCAAACCGACTTCCGCAGGACGGTCTGTGCTCGATATTGAAGCTGAGCTGATTCAAACAATCGAACACGACAGCGACGACCTGGAAGACCAGATCGGTGCGACAATGCTCGACATTTGCCTGGACACTCAATCGGCTCTTCAGGATTCAGCGGCGGCAATCCGAAATGCAGAAGCAGACGGGCTGGAAAACGTCCATGACGTTGAAGACACAGCGGACGAACTGCCCGGCAAGTCATTTGACATTGTTCAGCCAGAACATCCGCACCCAGACGAAGCTGCTGGTTACAAACTGGACCTCCGATTCGAAGAACTGGACAACAAGAAGCAGGGCACAGATCCCTCGCCAGAGCAATCAGCAAGCGAAAAGGCCACCGACAAACCATTCGGACGACTATTCAGCGATCTTCGCCGACGAAATCGATAGAGATTCGGCCATGAAGGTTGCGAGGCAAAATCGTTGCGACTTCGGTGGTCCATGAATGGTGGACACCTGAAGGATTTTCAGGAATTCCTTCAGGAGCTCGTCATGTCAGAGAAATCAAAGCAACCACGTCGTTCATTCAGCGCTGAGTTCAAGCAGAACGCAGTCGATCCTGTCGTCCAGCAGAGGCACTCGTTCAAGGCAGCAGCGGACGCTGTTGGTGTTGCTGCAAAGCAGTCTCAGGGATTAGCACGAAAAGTTGGCTACAGTGTCTGAGCTGTGCAATGACGACGCCTCGACCGCTGTGCTGCAGGCTGAGATCAAGTATCTCAGGAAACGTCTGCAGCGGGCTGAAATAGAACGCAAAATCTTAAAAAATCCAAGATGTATTTTGCGGGGGAGTCACATTGAAATACGCATGGGCCAGGCAACATCGTGACTCGTTTTCAGCAACGTCGATATGCCAAATGTCAAAGTAACTGAACCCCGCGCTCGCAATCGCAATCGCAACGCAAATGGATACCGGTGGCGAGAAGGATCAGTCTGGTTCGGATTGCCAGATTCAGGAGTGGATTCTGCATCGTCATACTCCCTGGTCACGCGGCGTTTCGCAACTTGTCCCGACCCGAACTGCGAAATGTCCGATCAAAAATGAATCGACACGAAATCGTCTGCGATCAGAACTTTGGCCTTATGAAAAGTATCGGACGTCATGTCCTGACTGATCAGCAACCGCAACGTCAGCGACAATTAGAGCACAAACCGACCAATGGTCAGGACTACCCTTGCAGAAATGCGGTGACGGAGGCGTCAGACTGAAATTACAGTGAGGTGCGAGATTCGACTCACAAATTGACGGTTGCGCTGGCGCGACAGGTCACAAACGCCAAGGAATGTCGCTTACAAAGCCATAAATCCTGAAAGTGTTGCGTGATTCCTGAAAACCGCGCTTGACGATTCGCTGTAAAGAGCGATCTAATAGTAACTTACACGAGCGTCGAGGTTCTGCAGAATCAGCACTGAGGAATCTATGAGCGAATCATTGAAGAACGTTCCACTGCACAGCGTCTGTAAGGAAGCCGAACGGCTCACCCACGAACTCATCGAACATCTTGAGCAGAATCTTGTGCCGCGAACGCACGAAGTTCACGAACTCGTCAAGCCAGACTCTCCGTTTAACACATCCGGAGCCAGCGTGCAGGACGTGACCGTTCGAAGTCAGGTCGCCACACTTCTGGAGAGTCAGAAATTCGCAGAACAGCTTTTCATGAAGACTCGGCAGCATCTGGAAGCGATTGACGAATCAATCAGTGGCGATTCGGACAACGATTGACTGGTTAGGGTCTAACAATCGCAAAGTGGCAAATATCGCAAAGTGGCAAATGTGGCAAATACAGACAGCGACTACCCGTGAAATCGTTTACAAATCAAATCAACTTTTCGTAAACACACTTCAACAAGACATTCATCTCGAACCTTTCGCTGCAAGCCGTGGGTAATCAAGCAGCTGCAGCAAATCACTTCACTCTTCGCATTCGCGAAACATTGGCGGTCCTGATGTCTGCCAGAGAAAAATCATCGATGGTTTCGGGGAGCGGCCTGCTTGCTCCGGATTCGGATCGGGAGTCCCGACCGCTTCCGCCGTTGTCGGCTGACGATAACGATGCGCATCTGCCTCGGCTTTCAGGGTCAGAAACGGTCATCAACAAGACCGGCCCCCAGACGATGCTGCCGCCGCTCACAGGTGACTCGCCGTCGCTCGAATTGGTTAACCGCCTGTTCCCAGCGGCGCAGGATTCTGGATCGAGCGTCGGAACGTACAGCCCAAACGGCATCGAGCTGGACCATTTCCGAGTGGAAGAACGCATCGGCATGGGTGGCATGGGAGCCGTCTTCCGCGCCGTCGACACTCGCCTGCAACGAATGGTTGCGCTGAAGCTGCTGGCTCCGTCGCAGTCGAACGATGATGGGGCAGTTAAGCGGTTTCAGAATGAAGCTCGAGCGGCGGCAAGACTCGATCACGAAAACGTCGCCCGCGTTCACTACATTGGCGAAGAACGCGGCTTGCACTTCATCGCGTTCGAATATGTCACCGGCTCGACGATTCGCGAACTAATCCGACGACAACACCGCATCTCAGTCACCGACACCATGAACTACGCACTACAGATCGCGGCCGCTCTGAAGCACGCATCGGCGATGGGCGTCGTCCATCGCGACATAAAGCCGTCTAACATCATCATCACCCCCAGCGGTCGCGCGAAACTTGTGGACCTTGGACTCGCGAGAAATGACACAACCGAGTCGCAAGCAGATCTGACATTACCGGGGACAACACTCGGCACGTTCGACTACATCTCCCCGGAGCAAGCGAAGGACCCTCGTTCGGTCGACGTTCGATCGGATATCTACTCGCTGGGTTGCACCCTTTATCACATGCTGACAGGGCAGCCGCCCTACCCCGAAGGAACCGCGCTGCAGAAGCTGCTTGACCACCAGGGAAAAGAAGCCCCCGACCCGGCTGCCATCAACCGCCGCATTCCCGACTTCGTTTCGGCAATCGTGCGAAGAATGATGAACAGCGATCGGAATAACCGTCATCAGAATGCCGACCAACTGATTCGCGACCTGACTCACGCAGCCGGCCATCTCGGACTGCGTGGGGTGAATCCGGAAGGTCTGGTTTGGGTAGCTTCGAAATCAGCGACAACAAGCTGGCTTGCCGGCAACGCAGGATGGCTCGGCACAGTCGCCGTACTGTTAGCTGTCGTCGGAGTGCTCCATCAGTTTCCCGAGATCGGTTTACACATGGCGGGAATTCCACCGCAGCAACAGACACTCCTGGACCAATCGCCTGATAATTCAAGCATCAACTCCACAACAACCGACACCGCGTTAGCCAGCAACTCGACTGACACTGCGAGTGCTTCGGAACCTGATCGGGCTGTTGTTGATCGAGGAATGTCCGCAGATACCGGCCCGTCAGCGGCTATCGAATCTGAAAAAACTTTGATCGCAACCAATATCAACCCCATCAAACCAGACGAAGGAACTCTGATCTCTCCGATCATTCGCCCTGACGGAATTTCAACACCACCAGGTGAATTGATTCCGGAGATGACGGAAATCCTGACGGCAGACAGTACGGACGATTCTCCATCAACGATCAAGCCGCCTCAAACGGTCGAGTCATCAGAAACTGGTACAGCGAACCCAACGGCGCCGTCTGTAACGCAGCTGAACACTGTGCCTTTGGAAGACGAGTTACCGGTCGCCCTGTTTACGGGTGATGCGTCGCTTGACCGGCACTATCGAACACTCGAAGCAGCCTGCGCAGCCGCCGAAGATGGCAGCACCATCGAGTTGCAGTTTTCGGATACACTTGTCGAAAAATCATTTCGGATAACCCGCAAGAACCTCACCATTCGAGCAGCGCGAGGACGTACGCCGACCATTGAGTTCGTCCCATCCGAAATCGACTCGACAGACTCGACCGCACGGATGATCACACTGAATGCCGGACCGTTGAGACTCGTCAATGTAAATCTTCAAATGACCGTGCCGGACCAGCCATCCGCCGATCGGTATTCGCTGTTTGGAACGTCACGAGCAGGGCTGCTCGCGATGGATCGAGTGACAATTACCATCGTGAACCCGGCACATGCTCCGGCATCAGTCCTTGAGATCGCGTCAGACTCTGGCCGTATGCCGGCTGACATGCCGACCACTCCAGCCACGATTCAACGAGAAGCATTAGGGCTGCAGGCGACTGATTGCATTTTCCGCGGGCAAGCCAGTTTTGCCACTATCGCCTGGCCAGGCATGGCCAGCTTTACGATCGACAATTGTGTCGCAGGACTCGATGGGGACTTTCTTCAAATCAGACCACTGGCCATGCCGACTGCGGCCCGACCCGTGCTGGACTTCAATATCGAGCACCTGTCAGCACGTCTCTCCGGATCGTTCCTGCGATTTTCCGGGCCTGTTTCTGTAGACGTGCCAGAGGTCGAGTTCCGGGTCAGAAACAGCATCATCTCAGCCACGGAAACTTCGCCGCTGGCAGTTTCTGAAGTAGCCATTGCTCCAGAAGACGCACGACGAATGCTGATCTGGAAAGGCGAAAGAAACTTCTTCGACTCTGTTGCTGTCTTCTGGTCACTCGAAGCTTCTGACGATGTAGTTTCCTGGGATGACTGGCAGACTCTCTGGCAAACCAATGGCAACGTCGGTTCAAGAAATCTGCCGATCGACTGGCTGACCAATCGCCCGTTTGACACCGAACAAGTCGTTGGAGCGTTGGAGCCGGATGTCTGGCAACTCGGGCCTGGACTCACGGAACTCAACCCTGCCATCCAGGGATCGACCGACGGCAGCGACGCTGGTGCCGATCTTTCCGAGCTGCCATGGGTGATAAAAAAAACGTCGCCCGCCGGCAATCCTTCTGAAACAGAAACAAAGCCAGCAACCGACTCGCGGCAACCGGCTGCAAAAACTCAAGGGCCGATAGAAAGCTCAATTGGAACTCGACCGGCGCCAGAGTGATGCCACAACCACGCCCTGGCACGTTTCAGCGCCAATGAGTTCCCAGCCGGCCTCTTCGAGGAGCTTTGTCGACGGCGCATCGGCACGACGATGAAACACTGCGAGGAACTCGGCGGGGAACGATGAGCCACCCATTCCTTCCGATCGACCGCGATTGCGATATGGGGCGAGAGGCTTGTCAGCAGGAACAAGCCAGACGCGTCGACCAGTAGGAGACGTCCCTTTGGCCAGCATCGGAACTTGCCGCTCAATCTCTGCCAGTTGGAACTGGTGCAGCACAGGAGTCACCTGGACGATAGCGTTATCCGGGACGGCCTCTGTCATCTTGTGGAAAAAATCGCGAGAATAACTATCTCCCCAATAACTCACTTCAAATCCCAGACGCTCAGCACCGGGAGTCCCACCGACGGCTACGTTGTAATAGCTCAGGTAGTACGGAGTTGTGGTCATCACTCCTGCAACCTGAGTGGCGAGAAGAATTCCAAGTATCGGTCTGGCAGGCCACTCTCGCGCAACGAGCCATTTGTGGAAACCGGAGACTCCGACCCCGGCGAGCAAGGCAATGCCGGGAAACGCGATCAGAAACAGTCTCGCTCCGTCGTAGACAGCAACACGGGGCAGAGAAAATAAAACCAGCGGTGCGACGACTGAACCGACGATGAGACTTGTTGCAGGGTCACTGAGAATGCGGCGTCTCGCTCCCCATAACCCAATGCCAGCCAGTAGAAGAATTCCAACCGGGACAGTGACAAGCGTCATCACCCACGGGAAATGCCACGGAGCTTCCACGTCTTTGAAAACCTGCCCGAGATACCAGACGTTTAAAGAGACTCGGCCGGTTGTTCGACCGAAGTATTCTGTCAGATGGCCGAAAAAATCGAGCCACAGCCACGGCCAGCCGACGACAAACACGAGGGCCGTTGTGACTCCACAGACGGCGAGCGGCCGAAGTGCTGAAAGTCGCCAATGCCAGAACGCCCAAACCGAAAGCAGCGGAGGCAGCAGTACCGCCTGCATTTTTGTGAGCAATGCCAGACCAACGAAAAGTCCGCACAGGATCGCGGCCTTGTCGCCGGGCAGATCAGGTTTCAGAGCGACATTCGAATCAGATTCGGAAATATCGTTGGAAGCCGAGTCGGCACACCGAGCCCAAAGATGAATCGCGCCGAGAATGGCGATCGTCCAGGTCAGTCCCATTACGGTTTCAAGCGAGGCCAGGTGCGCGTGCCCGAACAATCGCGGCATCACAGCCAGACCGATTGAAGACGTCAAACCAGCCAGAGATCCCCGGCGGCGAGCCGCGAACACTCCAACCAGAAAAACAGTCAGGGCAAAGGCGAAGGCAGAACCGGTCCGCGCGTGAATCGTGACGAATGGATTGTCGCCGCTATCGACCGGTGCGACTCCTCGGGAAATTTCGTGGAAGACTCCCAGCCACAATCGGCCGAGCGGAGGGTGATCCGGGTTGTACGCGGGATTACCAAAAACTTCCTGGGCACTCTGTGGGTCGAGAATTCCCAGGCCGAAACCCTTGATACTCTCGACCAGGTAGACGCCCATCTGAACGTTGAACGACTCGTCGAGCGTGATGCCCGGCCCCTGTGGGAGATTCGGTCGATAGCCAGCCGGATCGAGCGTGACGAGCACGGCGACCACTGTCAGCACCGACACGATCCCTGGCCCGAGGGCCGCCCGCAATATCGTGGGACGTACAGTTGCAGATTCTGGATTTGTTGGTTCCGAACTCAAGCTGCTCTGATCCTGCTCAGGTCAATGCTTCAGTGACACACGCTTAAATACTTTACCCGTCCGTTGATAAGGTGTCGGCTGCACGGCATCTTCGAGGCATGAATTCCTGAATCGTGGGCGGTTTTGCAGGCGATTCGACGCAGCGGAATGCGATCTCACCTACAGCGGGCGTCCTGCCATCCTGGCAGAACCCAGCCTCTCGACCAGCTGAAGTTCGAGATCTGGCAGCATCACTCAGGACATGCCGAATACTGTAACCCCTTCCAAAAAAGCCACTTGCGAAGTCCACACTCAAGTGGCACGTCGTTCGCTTACTGTTATATCGGCCCATTCCTGGGCTGCCGGTATGTCGTAATTTTCCGACACGGATGACGGACGTTGGCTGCCGGAGAGGCAGCCTGATCCTGCGGATCGGCCTGCGACGGACTGTCAGGCAAACGCAAATCGATAAAACAACAGTGAAATAGCGACTCAGGAGATTGAAATGGCAAAGGCGAAGAAGACGAATCTGATTCCACTGGGTGATCGAGTTGTCCTGCAGCGGGATGCCGCTGAAGAGACGACCGCTGGCGGAATCGTGCTGCCTGACTCGGCCAAGGATAAGCCGCAGAGGGGTACCGTCGTCGCAGTCGGCGATGGTCACGTGAAGAGCGATGGATCGAAACTGGCTCTGTCGGTCAAAGCGGGTGACAAAGTTTTGTTCACCTCGTACGCCGGTGAAGAAATCAGCGTTGGCGACGACGACTTCCTGCTGCTTCGCGAAAGCGACATCCTCGCCACCGTCTAACGTCCTTAAGTCTCAGGCCCCACTGGTTAGGCCACGACTGGCTGGCTTAATTGTTCGCGGCCGAGTATCGACTGCTCAAGGCCCGTCCAATTTTAAAATTCAAACAACTCACAGGAGAATTCGACTCATGGCAAAAATCATTGCCTTCGACCAGGACGCTCAGGAAGCCATGCGGCGCGGCGTCAGCAAACTCGCTCGTGCCGTCAAGACGACGCTCGGACCACGCGGCCGTAACGTCATCCTCGAAAAAAGCTTTGGATCACCGACCGTCACCAAAGACGGCGTGACCGTCGCCCGGGAAATCGAACTCGGCGACAAGTTCGAAGACATGGGTGCCAAGCTGGTCAAAGAAGTTGCCAGCAAAACTTCCGACAACGCCGGCGACGGAACAACCACTGCCACCGTCATGGCTGAAGCGATCTTCAACGAAGGCCTGAAGGCTGTTGTCGCCGGTGTCAGCCCGATCGAAATGAAGCGAGGTATGGACCAAGCCGTCGCCGACATCGTCGAAAACCTGCACGGCATGTCGACTGAATGTCGTAACAAGAAAGCCATCGCCCAGGTTGGAACCGTTGCTTCTAACGGCGATGACGAAATCGGCGGCATCCTGGCCAAGGCCATGGAAGAAGTCGGCAAAGACGGTGTCATCACTGTCGAAGAAGGCAAGAGCCTTAACACCGACTACGATAAGAAGGAAGGCCTGCAGTTCGATCGTGGTTACCTGTCACCTTACTTCGTGACAGACTCAACCAGCATGGAAACCGTCTTCGAAGACGCTTACATCCTGATCCACGAAAAGAAGGTTTCCAACATTAAAGACCTTGTTCCAGTCCTGGAAAAGGTCGTTCAGAGCGGCAAAGCGCTGGTTATCATTGCCGAAGATGTCGAAGGCGAAGCCCTGGCAACGCTGGTCATCAACAAGCTGCGTGGCACATTCAAAATTGCTGCTGTTAAGGCTCCCGGCTACGGCGATCGCCGCAAGGCTATGCTGCAGGACATCGCCATCATGTGTGGTGGTCAGGCAATTTTCGAAGACCTCGGCATCAAGCTGGACAACGTTCAGCTCAGCGATCTCGGTACTGCTAAGAAAGTCATCGTCGACAAGGACAACACCACCATCATTGAAGGTGGCGGAAAGTCAGCCGACATCAAGGCTCGTATCGACCAGATTCGTCGCGAACTCGAAAACTCGACCAGTGACTACGACAAAGAAAAGCTGAACGAACGAGTCGCTAAACTTTCCGGTGGAGTTGCTCAGGTTAACGTCGGAGCCGCTACCGAATCTGAAATGAAGGAAAAAAAGGCTCGCGTCGAAGACGCTCTGCACGCCACTCGTGCTGCCGTCGAAGAAGGCATCCTGCCGGGCGGTGGAGTCGCTCTGCTGCGGGCTTCCGGTGCTGTCAAAGCTGGAAAACTCGGTCACGATGCAGATGTCGGATACAATATCATTCTGCGAGCCTGTCGTGCACCACTTTCTCAGATCGCTAACAATGCCGGCAAAGACGGCGGAGTCATCTGCGAAAAAGTTCTCGAACTCGACGGCAACAGCGGATACAACGCCGCTACCGACAAGTTCGTCGACATGGTCAAGACGGGTATCATCGACCCAACCAAGGTTTGTCGAACCGCTCTGCAGAACGCCGCATCAGTCGCAACTTTGCTGCTGACCAGCGACGCACTGATCGCAGAAGCACCAAAAGACGGCAAACACTCACACGGCGACGAAGACGTCTACTAAACCCGTGAGTAAACGCTTGCTGAAAACCTGAACGCCCGGCGAGACCAGTTCCCGCCGGGCGTTTTTTCGCATGCTGAGTTCAGCTTGTGATGACGCAAACGCAATCGGATGCTCCGCTCTGATTGGAACCCAGGAGCGAGGTGGCCTGGCAGACAAGTGGCACGCCCAATCAACAGGTCTGCGGACGGGAACAGTCCTGGACGAGACAAACTCATGGATGAAGATCGAATCTGCTGCGACTTGATGCGAACGCAGCTAAAGCATCGATGTGAGCAGCATCCCAACCCGCACGACTGCCCGGACGTGCTCGCTATCTACAGTCCCCGCTTCGACGAATACGGCATGCCGATCCGCGTCGGCGGGACATCGTCGATGTTCATGCGATTTTGTCCGTGGTGTGGAGCCTCGATGCCAGAATCCAAACGAGATCTATGGTTCAAAACACTGGCTGAAATGGGCATCGACGAACCAATCCACCAGGACATCCCGATCGAATTCAAGTCTGACGACTGGTGGCGTTCTCTGATTTGAGCAGCCAGGATTATCTGTTGATTTCCAACATCCGAGACCCGGCCTGCAACACTTACTCCATGTCGACACAATTCGATACAGTTTCGATGAAGCCACGCATCTCTGCATTCAGTATTCTCTCGTGACTCGCCTCATCGATCGAGCAAACGTCCAGAGAATAGAAGTTGGAATGGAGAATTCGAGAATGAGTGTTTCTGGAAAACCCGGCTGTCTTCGTGGTTTCGTGGTCTCGAAGGTGGTCGTTCTGGTAACCGTTGTGACGACAATGTTCTTTCAGCCTGCGTCAACGCGTGCAGCGGTGAAGTCGGAAGCTGATTCGGCATCGGTCACCAATGCGAAATCTGCGAAAAAGATACTCGGGCGGCGGATTCCGGATTTCGTGCTGCCTGATTCTGCTGGTAAGCCGACGGCGTTTTCTGATTTCAGCGAAGCGAAGCATGTCGTCGTCGTTTTTCTGGGGACTCAGTGCCCGATCGGCAATGCGTACGTGCCGGTACTCAATGAGCTGCAGACTCGGTATCGCGACAGTGCAGTGCAGATCGTCGCTATCAATTCGAACCTGGCCGATGACGCGGAAGCCGTCGCCAGGCACGTGAAGGATTTCAGCGTAAGGTTTCCGGTGCTCTTTGATGAGCGGCAGATTGTTGCTGACATCTTTGGGGCACGCAGAACGCCGGAAGCGTTTGTGCTGGATCGTCGTCGCCACATTCGCTACCGCGGTCGGATCGACGATCGGTATGGCTATGACTACAAGCGAACAACTGCTCGCCGCAACGATCTTGAAGAGGCAATCAAAGAGCTGCTTGCTGGCGATGAAGTCTCGCTCGCTGAAACTGAACCGGCCGGCTGCGTTATCACTCGCAGGAATCGAATCGCCGGAAAAGGGGAGATCACCTTCGCAAAGCACGTCTCACGAATCCTGCAGAAGAATTGTGCCGACTGTCACCACCCCGGCACGGCCGCTCCGTTTTCTTTGCTGAAGTACGAGGATGCTGCCAACTGGGCCGGGATGATTCGCGAAACGGTTCTCGAACGTCGTATGCCGCCCTGGAGTGCTGACCCTCGTTATGGCCACTTCGACAATGACCTGCGGATGAGCGATGAAGAGGTCGACACATTGATCTCGTGGATCGATAGTGGCATGTCGCTGGGAGATCCCAAAGAGCAGCCCGTACCGAAGCAGTACGCTAACGGCTGGCAACTCGGGAAGCCGGACATGATCTTCAGGATCCCTGACGAGTACACCGTCCAGGCGACGGGCACGGTCGAGTATCAATACTTCGTGACGCCGACAAACTTCAAAGAGGATGTCTGGGTGCAGGCTTCAGAAGCTCGACCTGGCAACTGGGACGCCGTACACCACATCATCGTTTTCGTCCGCGAAAAGGGCGGCCAGCGAAAGCAGGGCCTGCCTGCGGTGGGCGGGTTTGCCCCCGGCGAAGAACCAAAGGTTCTGCCGCCAGGTGTTGGATTCAAAGTTCCTGCCGGTGCTGAACTTGTCTGGCAGCTCCACTACACGCCGACCGGTAAAGTCGAAAAAGATCGCTCCGAAGTCGGACTGTACCTTTGCAAAACAATTCCCGAGCGAGAGAGTCGTGGCGGCGGAGTGTTCAACTTTCGATTCAGCATCCCGCCCGGTGCAGAGAAACATCGGGTCGTCTCGGAAGCGATAATTCCCAGGGACGTCGAATTGATCTCACTGATGCCGCACATGCATCTGCGTGGGCGTGACTTCAAGTACACAGCGAAGTACCCCGACGGTAGTAGCGAGATTCTGCTCAGCGTCCCGAACTACGATTTCAACTGGCAGCACCGATACCGCTTCACCGAGCCGAAGCCGATTCCCGCCGGGACGAAACTCGAATGCGTCGCTCACTTCGACAACTCAATCCATAATCCGGCGAACCCCGATCCAACGATGGCTGTAAGGTGGGGCGATCAGAGCTGGGAAGAAATGATGATCGGCTGGTACGCGACAGTCGACGCAAAGCCACTGCTGGTCGGAAAGGACATTTGGGCAGCAGCGATGAGTAACGACGTCGCCGCTCTCAAGAAACACTTCGCGGCAGGAGTGGACATCAACAGCCGCAACCCCCTTGGCCAGGGAACACCTCTACTGGCGGCCTGTGTCTTCGGAAAAACGGAAGCAGCGAAACTGTTGATCAAGCAGGGAGCCGACATGACTCTCGTCTCGGCCGACGGTTCTGGCTCGGCACCGCTGACGGTCGCGGCATTCTTTGGACACGCTGAAATTGCGAAAGCACTGATCGAAAACGGAGCCTTGATCAACGCAAAAAACAAAGTCGGAAACACGGCCCTGAATGCGGTGTCACGCGCGTGGGGACCAGCCGTCGAAGGTTTCTACAAGGCCGTCGGCAGCAATCTGCAACTGGAACTCGATCTGGAGCGAATCAAAGCGGCCCGTCCAAAAGTCGTTGAACTTCTGAATAAACACGGAGCGAAACTCGCAAGTGAACTGGCCGACTGAGCGGGACGAGTATCGATTGATAATCCTCAACAATGTTTTCGGACCATTGCCATCGTTACAATCTTGTGATGAATTTCAAAGTTCTGATACTTTTACTTTTACAGGCAACTGTCACTTCGTCCGCGTCAGCAGCTGAGCCACCAATCACAGCTGTCGTGTTTGCCCCGAACGGAGAATCCGTCATCGCGGCAAGCCAATCTGGTTTACAAATCTATGGTTGGCCAGACCTGCAACGACGAAAAACAATTGAGTGCGAAGCAGCAAATCTGCACTGCGTCGCATTCTCACCAGATGGGAATCACCTGACAGTGGGAGGTGGCACGCCCTCTGAAGACGGCAGTGTCGAAGTTTTCTCATGGCCGACCTGCCAGCGTGTTTCGTTGCACATTGAGCACGTGGATTCCGTTCAATCGGTTGCCTGGCAATCTTCGACAAGTCTGCTGTCCGCGGGAATCGACCGGCAAATTAAAATCTTTGACCTCGTCCCGTCCGGAAACCGCAGCAAAACGACACTGGTTTCACCTCAACCAACAGGCAAAGAGAATAATCAGACATTCGATGGTCACTCGCGAAGCGTGTCCGATCTCTGTCTGCTGGACGACAGGCAGACGTTGGTGAGTGCCGGAGTCGATCAGTCACTCCGTGTGTGGAACATCGAATCAGGCCAATTGGTCCGCAGCCTGAATCAGCACACGGGAGCGGTCCACGACCTGGCGCTGCGGCCAGCCAGCGAAGGCTTGCCAATGGTGGCTTCAGCCGCTGGCGATCGCACAATTCGTTTCTGGCAACCAACGATCGGACGAATGGTTCGATACATCCGTCTCGAAGCTGAACCGCTGAACATCGCCTGGCTGGACCAAGACACCCTTGTCGCGGGCTGTGTCGATGGTCGAATCCGAACCATTGATGCCAACAATGTGAAAGTTACCGGCGACTACGCCGCGATCAGCCGTTGGGCCTACGCAGTCGCTGTTCACCCAAACGATGGCAGCGTCGTGGTGGCGGGGACCGGTGGACAGCTTCGTGGAATCGAACTCCGTGGCAGGCGTGTTTCACGCACGCCACTCTGATTTCAAAGCCCCCGGAATAAGGGTACGCAACGCCGGTCTACTCACGGTATTACGTCATCGGTTGAGAGTGCTTTGCCGAGTCGTTTATAGTCGGATGCATTCGCTGGCTTTGATTCGTCGTTCAGCCGCATTTGCTGATTCCACGACACTCGACAGGGGCTTTTCCCGCCTTCGGCTTTTAATCGCCTGTCCCCTTCCCGCAAGGAATTACGACCATGACGAAACCATCCAACTTTACACGTCGCGACTTTTTGACAACGACAACTGCCGGAGCTGCAGCCGTTTCGTCAGGAGTCTGGACCGGAGCCGCGCTAGCCGAATCACGATCAGCCAACGAGAAGCTCGTGATCGCCTGCGTCGGTACAGCCAACCGAGCTCTGGCCGACATTAATGGGGTCGCTGGCGAGAACATCGTCGCCCTCTGCGATATCGATTCGAACTACCTGGATCGCTCGAAAGCTCGATTCAAGGACGCGCGAACATACGCCGACTATCGCGAGATGATCGAAGCAGAGGCCGACAAAGTTGATGCTGTCGTTGTCGCAACAGCCGATCACAGCCACGCTCCAGCATCAATTCGAGCTATCCGTAAAGGGCTGCATGTTTACTGCGAAAAACCTCTGACTCACACGGTCGAAGAAGCTCGGATTATCGCCGAAGAAGCAAAAAAAGCCGGTGTAGCAACTCAGTTGGGAACACAAATCCACGCTGGTAACAACTACCGCCGGGTCACCGAGGCTATTCAATCCGGAGCGATCGGCGATGTCACGGAATGTCACGTCTGGGTTGGCAAAGGCTGGGGCGGTGGCGACCTCCCGAAAAAAGCGGATGAGCCGCCGAAGAATCTGAACTGGGATCTGTGGCTTGGACCTGCACCGGAACGGCCCTTTGCCAACGGTCGATACCATCCTGCTCAGTGGCGCCGCTGGTGGGCGTTCGGCCAGGGTACGCTCGGCGACATGGCCTGTCATTATATGGACCTGCCATTCTGGGCTCTGAAACTCCGGCACCCGACCAACGTCGAAGCAGAAGGCCCGGAAGTTCATCCGGAAACATGCCCACTGGGACTGACTGTTCGCTACAAATTCCCGGCTCGAGAAGACATGAAGGCTGTCGATTTGACCTGGTACGACGGAAACCAGATCCCGAAAGAAATCGCCGGACAGCGAGTCCCCGGATCGGGAGTCATGTTTGTCGGTTCTGAAGGCATGATGTTTGCAAACTACGGAAGCTACAAACTCTTTCCGCAGGAGAAGTTTGCAAAGTTTGAACCACCTGAGCAGAGTATTCCAAATTCAATCGGCCACCATGCTGAATGGATCAAGGCATGCAAAGATGGCTCGCCAACAACTTGCAACTTTGACTACTCAGGCGCGCTGACCGAATCTGTACTGCTCGGCAATGTCGCTTACCGAAGCGGTAAGTCACTTGAGTGGGACGCCGCTAACCTGAAAGTGACGAACACCACCGAAGCTGATAAATACCTCCGCAAGGAATACCGCAAAGGTTGGGAAGTTTCATAGTTCGAATTCTTCCCCGTCGAGCTGTCAGCAATTTCGGTGATTATGGTGCAGGCTCGGATTCGATGTGAATCCGGGCCTTTTCCATTCACGACACGGTTGATCCTTGAACGAATCATCGAACCAGATCGGCAACGATCTACTTGACGGCGTTCGAGATAGCAGCGCTGCCTTGGACGAATTTGTTTGACAGTTTCACAGACGACTCTTGCCATTCGCCGGCGACGGTTCAATCAGAATGCTGATCTCGCGGACACCGTTCAGGAGACGTTTTTGAGTCTCGTGAAGTCGCTGCAATCGTTTCGTGGAGAAGCCCGTCTGAAAACGTGACGGTTCCAGTTACTGCTCTGTCGGATCGCGGACGCCCACCACCGATCTGATCGAAATCCTTAGGTGCAACTGTGCTTGCCTGACTCTCAATCGGACTCGTAGACTTCAACTCCAACTAACCACCGACTGACAAGTCTGGAAGTTGGTGCATCCGCAATGAAGAACAACGGGGCAGTATCAGTCATCACTCCTGCAAGCAGTTACCGCGGCAATCGAACGAACCGGCTGTGAATTCTGCGCAGCAAATCTCGGAGTTCTGTCTGCAGAAATCAACACTCCGGCCGACGATTCAGACCAGTTCTTAAGAGGCATGGTTCTAAAGTCCACAGTTGGATTACTGAACTATCGCCGCGACTGCTAACTAGCGAGGAGCAACAGGCAAGGCTGAATATAAAGTCGGGAAGTCGCGTGTTGTGGCTTTGACTGAACGTCTCTGCGATAATCCTCGTCCTGCCTGATGGTCGGCCCAGCCGACGCTCCACTAGACCTCTCAATATTTCAAACGAGAAGCCGCATGGCGACCGACACAACCAGCTCTACAGAAGTCGGTAGTTACTTCGTGTCGAACTACCCACCTTTTTCTCAGTGGACTCGTGAAAACGTTCCGGAGATCCAGTCGGCACTGCACTCGCCACCCGACACCAGCGTGCCGATGGGACTGTATATGCACATTCCCTTTTGCCGAAAACGCTGCCGTTTCTGCTATTTTCGCGTTTATACCAATCAGAATGCTAAGGCGATTCAGCGATACGTTGACTGTTTGGCTCGCGAGATTGAGATGCTCAGCCAGACCGAAGCGATGCGAAATCGAGAGTTGCGATTCGTCTATTTTGGTGGTGGAACGCCTTCTTACCTGAGTTCCCGACAGCTCCTGTTTCTACAAGACAAACTTGCTGAACACGTCTCATGGGAAACCGCTGAAGAAGTCACTTTTGAGTGCGAGCCCGGAACTCTCAGTCTCGAAAAAGTCAAAACGCTGAAAGAAATCGGCATCACGCGAGTTTCACTCGGCGTTGAAAACTTCAACGACGCGATTCTTGAAGAGAACGGTCGGGCTCACCTCTCGCCTGAAATCGAAACTGCTTATGGCTGGTTGAGACAGGTCGGATTTCCGCAGGTCAACATCGATCTGATCGCCGGCATGATCGGCGAGACGGACGAGAACTGGCATCGATGCATCGACAAAGCCATCGAGATGGAGCCTGATAATATCACTATCTATCAGATGGAATTGCCGTTTAACACGATCATTTCGAAAGAGATGAAAGAAGCAGGCACGGAGTCGCCCGTTGCCGACTGGGCAACAAAACGTCGTTGGGTCAATGAAGCCTTCAACCGTCTACTCCCCGAGGGCTACCAGATTTCGAGCGGCAACGAACTTGTCCGATCGCTCGACACCGACCAGTTCGTTTATCGCGACAATCTTTTCCGAGGATCGGATCTGTTGGCGGCAGGAGTGTCTTCATTCGGCCATTTGCAGGGCGTCCATTATCAGAATCTCGATCAGATCGAAGACTACCAGACAGCCGTTGAAGCGGGCGAACTTCCCGTCAACCGAGCGTTGCGGCCATCGACGCATCAGGCACTTATTCGCGAAGTCATTCTTCAACTGAAGGAAGGCCACATATCTGGAGACGCCTTCCAGCGAAAATTCGGTGTCGACATTTTTGATGAATTCGAAAACGCCTTTCGTAATCAGGAAGCCGCCGGTTATCTGCGAGTTGAAGACGGCGAAGTTCGCCTCACTCGCAAAGGACTGCTCCAGGTCGACAGTTTGCTCACCGAATACTTCGAACCTGAACATCGACAGGTCCGATACACGTAAAAACGTTCCCCCTCAGCTCCTTCCTCATTAACAGCACATCCCGCCGTGAATCCACTCACCGAACTTGAAGCGCTGTTCGATCTGTTCCCCGAAAGCCAGCCACTGGTTACGCGGGCCGAACATATCCCGTCTTCGCAGACGCCCGATCCTTACAAGCAAATGCTCGTCCACGAGCATCACATGACAGTGACGATGGAGTCTTACCACGGAACCAGTGTCGATGTCCGCGTACTCGACCAGCAGTTCGACAAAGACATGTACTGTCGGAAGATCCTTCTTCTGAAAAGTGGAACGGACAATGTCGTTCAGTTTGGGATCGTTCGTTTCAACTTTCAGTATGTGACGCTGGAAGTCAAAGAACAGATTCTGGGCGGAAAAATCCCACTGGGCCGAGTTTTAATCAACCATAACGTGTTGCGACATATCGACCTAGGGGCGATCGTCAAACTGACGGCTGGTCACGGTCTGGCGAGCCATCTACAAATGGGGGAAAATGCGACTACGTACGGTCGTCTGGCCACGATATTCTGCAATCACCGCCCGGCAGTTGATTTGCTGGAAGTTGCGGCTCCCCTTTAAACACCCGTTGCCCTGCAGAAACTAATTTGATGATCGAATCCGTCCAGCCAGATCTTGATGAAGCCTACGATGTCATCGTCATTGGTGGTGGACCTGCCGGGTCATCGACCGGAGCACTGATCGCCGAACACGGCCACAGTACATTGATTCTGGAACGCTCCGAATTGCCAAGATTCCACGTAGGCGAGTCCCTGATTCCGGAAACGTACTGGACGCTCAAACGCCTTGGACTTGTCGAGCGACTCCGGGAAAGTGCCTACCCCAGAAAATACAGCGTTCAGTTCTTCAGCGAGGGTCTGAAACCTTCCGCGCCGTTCTACTTCGACGAGTACAAGGACTGCGAGAGTTCCCAGACCTGGCAAGTCTGGCGGGACTCGTTCGATCAGATGCTGCTTGACCGGGCGACTGAACTCGGAGCAACCGTACACGCGAAAGCTCAGGTCATCGATGCGAAGTTCGACGGTGACCGAGCTACGGGCGTCCGCGTCAAATTAACCTGCTCAAACGGTGAACGGATAGAGAAAGACATCGCCTGTAGAGTCGTCGTTGATGCAACAGGACAGTCCGCATTTTTAGCTTCAAGGCTTAACCTGAAAACAACCGATCCGGCTCTCAAAAAGGGAACCGTGTGGAGCTACTTCGAAAATGCCCGCCGTGCTTCCGGCAAGGATGAGGGCGCGACACTCATTATGCAGACGGCCGGAAAACAATCATGGTTTTGGTTCATTCCACTTCCAGGTAACGTAACCAGCGTCGGCTGCACGGCTGATATGGATGTTTTGTTTTCAGGAGGAGCGACCGGTGAGGATGCTTTCAATCGAGAACTCGAACGCTGCCCGGCAATGGTCGACCGCCTCGCAAACGCGACTCGAGTCCGAGATTACATGACAACTCAAGATTACACCTATCACTCTCGCCAGGGAGCGGGGCCCGGGTGGACGCTCGTTGGAGACGCTTACGGATTTATCGACCCTGTCTATTCGAGTGGTGTTTTTCTTGCTCTTAAGTCTGGCGAGTTCGCCGCCGATGCGATTCACGAAGCATTCGAGAAGAATGACTTTTCAGCAAACCAACTGGGAAGCTGGCTCGAAGAGCACCGCCGGGGTGTCGACGTTTTCCGAAAGCTTGTATACGCGTTCTACAATCCAAACTTCAGCTTCGGACGCTTTCTGAAGATGCATCCCGAGTTTCGATCACACGTCACAGATATTTTGATCGGTGACGTTTTCAAGCCAGACTTCACGAAATGCTTTGAAACAATGGGTGACGTTACTCCGCCTGTTCCAGCATGATCCTACGGCAAATTCATCAAAAGAAAGAAACACCATGAGAGTCTCCTGGCTGCTGTGTTTCCTTCTTGTTGTCACTCTGAGTTTGGCAACGTGCCGGTGCGACGCTCAACAGTCAAAAACTGCTGCGAATGAAGTTGCATCGACTCCAAAGATTGCAGGGATCACGACGGTCTTCCGCAAGAACTCGCACGCCGAAGTGATCATTGGAAGGCTGATTCGCGGTTACTCGTTGAACGACAAAGGACCACGACCGGCGCTGGCTTTGGCGTCGTTATTCACGGATCAGATACCGGAGAGCGACCTCAGTCGAGCATGGTCATCACAATACGGTTTTCCGATCGTTAAATCTATTAGTGAATCATTGACTCACGGTTCAATAACTCTGAACGTCGACGGAGTCTTGCTGGTCGCCGAGCATGGTGACTACGAAAGATCGGAAACTGGAAACAAGCAGTTTCCGAAGCGTCGATTGTTTGAGGAAATTGCAAAGGTATTTGAAGCAACAGGTCGATCAGTTCCAGTATTCAGTGACAAGCATCTCGCGGACAACTGGGACGATGCGAAATGGATCTACGACCGAGCGAAAGAGCTTAAGGCCCCACTGATGGCCGGCTCTTCACTGCCTGTTTTGTGGCGATATCCGCCTGTCGATACTCGGCGTGACTCGAACATTGAGGAGGTTGTTGCCATTTCATACGGCTCTCTGGACGCTTACGGATTTCACGCGTTAGAGATGGTGCAGTGTCTTGTCGAAAGACGCGCCGGCGGTGAAACAGGAGTTCGAAGCGTGCAGTGCCTGACCGGTGAAGCAGTTTGGAAAGCTCGCGAAGCAGGACGCTTCAGTTCGAAGCTCTTCGAAGCAACGGTAGATCGTTTGCCGGTGAAACGATGGATTAAGCGAAATAAAACACTGGAAGAAAGTGTCCGCGAGCCCGTGCTTTGGATGGTCGAATATCGAGACGGACTGCGAGCCAGTGTTCTGACATTGAACGGTGCTGCAACGTGCTGGACGGCAGCGTGGAAATATGCCGGAGAGGATCGGATCGAGTCGACACGATTTCAGGTTCAGGAAGAGCGTCCGTACGGACACTTCACTTTCCTCGTGCAGGGCTTCGAGAAGATGATCGAAACCGGAAAGCCGACCTGGCCCGTCGAAAGGACGCTTCTTACGAGCGGCATCCTCGATGCGTTGCTAACGTCGAAGTTGAACGGTGGAGAACAAATTCCAACACCGTGGCTCGAAGTTCGATATTCAAGCGGCTACGAATGGAAGCAACCCCCTGAACCGACAATTGAGACAGAATCGAAGTAGCAACAGAAAATCCAGATCAAACACTACTTGAGAATTCGATCCATCTTTTTGGATGTCCGTAGTCAATCCTCATCAGACATCGATGCCAAGGTCGTACTTCAGTTCACAGAACCGCTCGATAAACTCTTCACTCGATGAGTGGACATGCTCAGCTTCGGTGATAAATCGCATGTCTTCATGACAATCGACATAGTGGTCGATCAGCGTTCCTTTGACCGCGTTCAGATTCTGACCGTAGGCAATCAGCAGTTTGTGCTCGTCAAACTGAACTTCCATCGGGATATTCGGATTCAAAACGGCGATGCCCATGCAGCCATCGTCGAGAAGCAAATCTTCATAGTCCATCAGGATGCTCTTCAGAATCGGAAGATCGATTGCTTCCCGCACCAGGTCGTTGTGCGAACCATGCTCGGAATCGTGGCTGGACTCAAGTACGACGTCGACCTCTGTCCCCATCGGGTTCAAAAGCTCGAAGAAGAGATCCAGGACGGTCTCCCGCGAGGCGGCTGCCATGACGACTGGAATTTCGACTCCCGTGTCGGCGTCTTTGTACGAATCGTGACGAAAGCCTGCCTGTGGAACGACCTGAAGATCGTACGACGGACGGACGGCATCGGTCAGCGTGAACTTTCCATAACGAGCGATCCGCAGATGAGTCTCCAACTGATCTTCAGTCAGATGCTCGAAGCTGCTGACGCCATTCGTTTGTTCATCTCGATAAGTATTTCTGACAAACTTCTTAATAAAACTCATCAGGCCAGAATCCCTCTGCGTCGGATAATCCGACTGTTTCAGTCACTGCTGGCGTTGCCGCTGCTTTCAGATTCAATCGCAGCCAACCAACGTCTCAACAGGGTTTGTTCATTTCGTAAAAGACCAATTAACCGCAGCCCAAACTGCATCGCAGACGTATCGATTCGTTACTCAAAGTTCCCGTCCTGAGCCAGGAATCAAACCAGCTCTGTCTGCCCTGCTTAGTCAGCCAACGTCATCTGTCGGGCTCACGGTGCGGAGCGGATAGAGCCGCTTTCTGCGAAACACACCTGAACTTAGCACGCAAATTCGGATCGAGTTCTCACCGTGTAAACGTCACGATCTTTTTCGACGGTGGACTCTGTCGACCGACGCACTGACGCGGTCTGGGATAAGCCGGCAGGAAGGCGAGACAATCCGTCTGCAACGGTTGTCCGATAGCCATTCGTGTCAGAACTACCGACAGACGGCTGCTCAACCGCTAAAAACTGAACGACTGGGCTGAGAGAGTCGCGAAGATCGCTATAATTTATAGCGGGGATCAATCAGCGCCAGCATGAATTCACGCGTACTCTCACTTGTGAGGCGTCGCGTTACCCAAAGGCAATCCCAACTAAGACTACACACGCTCATTCTCTTCTGGAGAGACTGGATATGTTCCTCAAAGATTTCCGGCTGGAAAAATTCACCGCCTTTGTCCTGGCCATGCTGACACTTTACTCGTCGGAAAAGGCGTTTGCCGCAGACAATGAGACCAACGAAAGCTGGCAGGTCATCCATCTGTCTGGCCAGAGGATCGGATATGGGCGAGTCGTCATTCGAGAGGTGAAGCGAGGTCCAGACACTGTCTTTACGACCGACACCGAAGAGCACGTTTCGATCCGTCGTTTCGGGCAGCGGCTTCGCATTCAATCGAAGACTCACACAGAAGAAACAGAAGACGGACAGCTTCTATCGTTCAGTTTCGAAATGAAGAATCCACCCGCCCAGACGACTAAAAGTTCAGGACGGGTTGAAGGCCGGCACCTGATCGTCGAATCCACCGTCGGCGGTCGTGTTCAAACAAAGAAACTGGCATGGGATCCTTCGGTCAAATCTCCGGCGTGGCAGGACCGTTCGCTCAAGGATTCGCCACTCAAACCGGGCGAGGCTCGATCATTCAAGACGTTCATGCCAGAGTTCTCCAAAGTCGTCAATGTAAAAATCACTGCTGACGATTACCGCATAGTCAAACTTCACGACGGCTCTGAAAAAAAACTGCTGAAAGTCAGTGTTTCTCAGTCGATCCTGCCCGGAATCGCGATGCGGATTTACCTGAACAAGGACGGAGACTCGTTGCGTACCGAAGCAGACCTGTTGGGAATGGTAACATTCGGCGTTCCTCGCGAAGTCGCGTTACAGAAAATCGTCGGCAAAGAACTGGACATCGCCACGAACACGTTAATCAGGATCACAGACCCACCAGTCGGGCTGCATGATCGCCAGACGGCCATCTACCGAATCCAGACCAAGGGTAGAAATCCCGCCGAGTTTCTTCCGACTGGAGAAACTCAGACCGTCGCATCCATCGACGACGAAACGGCAACACTGACTGTTTCTTCGGTACAGCCTCCGAAAAACATTCAGTCCTCTCGGAACCAGCAGAAGGACTACCTGGGTGACACCCAGTTTCTACAGGCAAAAGATTCCCGTGTGCAGGAGCACGCCCGCAAAGCGACGGCGGGCTCCCTGGATCCGGGGACAATTGCCGTCCGCATGGAGCAGTACGTTTACACATCGCTAAAGAAGAAGAATTTTTCGACCGCGCTGGCATCGGCCGCAGAAGTCGCTAAAAACCTTGAGGGTGACTGCACCGAACATGCCTGCCTGCTGGCGGCGATGCTGCGAGTCCAGAAAATACCCTCTCGAGTCACCGTAGGACTCGTCTACGCAGAACGTCTCGGAGCCTTCGGCGGGCACATGTGGACCGAAGCATGGCTCGACGGTAAATGGGTACCGCTGGACGCGACCCTGGGCAAAGGTGGGATCGGTCCCGGACATATTAAACTGGCGGATTCAAGCCTCTCCGATGACGGTCCCGCTCCTGTGACATCGTTCGTCCCTCTGATGAACATGCTTTCGAACGTCACGATCGATATTGTCAGCACTGAGAATTAATGGTCGGTTGACGCGAGGCCGAAGCTGGCCTCGCACAACTGGAACAATCGGATCAGCCTGTTCGGCTTGCCATCTCCTGACAACGATTGTTGCCGTTTGGGTATTCCTACCGGTTCGTGGACCAGTGTTTCGAATTTCGTAGCTCGCGTGGTTTCTTCGCTATATTTCCAGAGATAGCCTTGCACGAAGATCCTTCAAGTTGACCTCTTAACGCGGGACCAGCGTCATGATTGCGAGGGCCCGTCTACGGTTTGGAATGGTTGGAGCCGGCGGAATTACTCAGGTATTCCGCGATACTAACATCGCAGTCCTCGTCGCGGCGGCTGACGTGCGGACTGAATCTGCAGAGGCGATGGCTCAATCAATCGGTGCAAAGCCGTACGCGGCGCACAAAGAAATGACCTGCCCCTGTGAATGATATGACTTGTTAAGTGATGATTTTGATTGCCGTGACTGGCCTGGAAAACAGCCTCTGGAGCCGGTGGTCTGTAACCTGGTGAGCTGTGCTGTCGCACCGTTTGTCATCAACGCCGTAACGCCCGATCAGGACCTTCACTTCCAGCAGCGTCTCAAAGAACTCTCTATTGAGCGACTCCTCTCGCTGCTTTCCGTTGAATGACTCGATGAAGCCGTTCGCCAACGGGGAGCCTGGTTCAATAGACAGCGTCTTCACTCCCGCATTCTCCAGCCATTCCTGCACTAGATGAACCGTGAACTCCGGTCCATTGTCCAATCGGGTGTATTCGGGCGGACCACGATAAATAAACAGGTCGCTGAGTCGTTCAAGGAAGTCTTGACTGATCATTCTGCGAGAGACACCCATCGCCAGACACTCTCGGGTTAACTCATCACGATGAATCCCTGCAGAAGCTTGAGTCAGCTGAACCAGCATGATCCCAGTCGAATTGAGCTGCCACCTATCTCACAACCAGGTAACACAGGCCATTGACCTGTCGTACCAGCGGTGTGCGACAGGTCTGCCACATCTGAAATTGCTAAAGAAACGAGCCAGTAACCTGTTAGGGCTACTGACTCGTTGATTCGAATACTGCGACCTGTGCCACTTAGCTTTCTGCAGATCAATGCGGTGGCGGCGGGCTGTTTTGAAACGCTCGTGCCCGGAACAGGAAGTCGATGATGTTTCCCTCGTGCGGCTGCAGCCAGTTGAGTTGCAGAGTCTTCACTTCGCCGATGTTGAGGCGATCAATATTTGTGGCATCGAGGAGTTGTCGCGAAAACGTTTCATCTTCGGTAATACACGACCCGACCAGTGTGTAGCCAATTTTACTGATCATTTTGTCCTGAGGGCATTCGACGACGGAACAGAATGGAAACATGAATTCCGTATTGGCCATCGGGTCGTCTGCGTCGGAAACATGCAGGACCGTTGGCCTAAGGAAGTCACATCGCTCATTTTCAACAAGCCTGTCACCATCACGGTACTTGGATGTGGCTTCGGTCACAGCTCCCGACTTGCAGCCATCGTCGATCTGACCATTCATCGCTTTTGCCGCGCCCGGCATTGTGAAGGCTGCCAGTCCTGAATTTGGATCGTTCATAGGCAATGGAGCAATCGGCCCCAGCCGCTGGGCCATCGCGTCAGCAATTTCGGCGGTGTGCCGGGAAGCCCAGATGCCAGAACAACTGATGCAGCTTCGACCACTGTTTACGTAAACCGAATCTACCATGATGTCGAGATACTTCTCCCAGTCGTCGACGACATCATCGCCGAGAATGATCTTGGAGAAGCCAGGACCGTGAGCGGAAATCTTAGGATTACCATGGTAACGCTCGATGGTGGCAAGGCCGCCGAAGATGACAGATCGTTCGCAACTTTCAAGCACGGCTCCGCCAAGTTCAGCACCTTTGTCCGCACCGCCAGGGTACAGGCAGAATGCTTCACGAGGAATGCCTGCCTGAGCGAAGGCTTCGTACATTCGGTAAGGAGTCCAGGGCTCGGCAGGTCCCGGCTTCAGAACAAGGCCCATCTGCAGAGGTATGACTGGCAACCAGAGCGTGTGAACGCCGGGGCTGTTTGACGGCAGAACCCAACCGGCCGCGTCACAATTGGCCTGATAGCTGACCATGACTCCTCGATCTTCCATCCCGTAACCATTAGTCAGGATGTCATACGGCAAGCCGCGCGTGAGTGCATTCAGAATCTCGCCCATATTCTTCATCACGAAGGCGTTCTTCGTCATGTTGAAACGGCACATATGCTCGGGAAGTCCCGTTGTCGCAGACTGCATGTTGCAGAAACTGCCTGGATCCTGCTCACCATTGCCCAGCGGTAGTGTGGCATTCTCGTAAAGCTCACCCGCAACAGCACACTTATCGACGAGTTCCTGGATACTGAACTGACGAAGAATCTCCCTTGCCTTCTTCGCCTTCTTCATGTCCATCTTGATCAGGCCAGCGTTGGCCTCGTGGACCCTGGCAAGCGTTTTTCCAGTCTCAAAATGCACCACGTCCATCTTCGACATGGACTCATATTCTTTGCCCCAACGGACGACAGGGATCTCGAGCATCTCGTTGCTCCTGACGCAGCTTGCGTCTCACAATTGGAATTAACAGAGGTGAAAGTCTAAAGCCAATGACCGGTTAGTAAACGCCGACGGTCGTAGTTGTAAGTAATTCGTGGAATGGGCGTGTGCCGCTGATGCCACGCCATGGGTAAACGTCGATCGCTTCTTCCCGCTCTCCTTCATCTCGTTCCATGAAGCCCGGAATGAACAGTTCTTTGGTGAATGTATAAAGTTTCACACGACCGGTATCTCCGACTTCGACGACCTCGTTGTAGTTATCGAAGTTGACGACTTCGATTACTGCTCGCGGTTCTGGCGCGAAATAGGTGATCTTGTAATTATCGGCCGGATCGAACGGCTTACCGCAAGCCAGACCCATCAAAGTATTTCCGTAGGTCGGAGTGATGTATACGTCTTCGCCAAGTAATTCTTCTTTGCAGAACCGATACCACTGCGGCGTGAATTCAGTGCCGCCTGCGAAAATACCTGTTATGCCTGCTTCTTCGATGCTTGATCCATCGTCAATCAACTTCATCGCGAGAGCTTCCAGAAGCTTCGGCGTTGCGAACATGCACTGGACGTTGTGGTTTGCTTTAAGAATCGTAACTGCCTGATCGATGACGTGTTCGGCATAAGCCTTGGCTTCGTCGGTTTTCCCCTTCTTCAAAAGTTTGACGACCCAGCGAGGGTCAAGGTCGACGCAGAAGCAAATGCCACCACGATGCTGGGCAAGATGCTCGACAGCCAGCCTCAGACGTCGAGGACCTGACGGTCCGAGCATCAGCCAATTGGCTCCTTTCGGAAAGTGCTCGTCCGGGAGGGTATCGCTGAAGTTTTCGTAATCGATCCAGTGATCCTCGATGACCACGCGAGATTTGGGAATGCCCGTTGTGCCTCCGGTTTCGAAGACGTAAGTCGGTTTACCGGCAAGCCCTTTCGGAATCCATTTATCGAGCGGCCCGCCGCGGAATTCCTCGTCCTCGAACAGTGGAAACTTCTTGCAGTCTGCGAAGCAGGTGACGTCTTCCAGTGGATTGAAGTCGAGCGTTTTTGCCTTGTCGAGCCAGAAATCGCAACCGGTTTCCGGACTGAAGTGCCACTTAACCATGTCACGGACATGCTGATCGAGAGCTTCTTTGGCCTGTGAAATCTTTTGATCGAGAGATTGATCGCTCACTTGAGTGCTCCGTAGAAAGCCGGGTTGGAAGACTCGGCGCGGGGTGGGTGGCGAAGAGCCGGGGAACGCGAGTCATTTTGGAGGGACTTCGCTCAACCGGAAGTTCTCAAAAAGCTCCGATTGAATGCCGCTGTTAAGGCGGAAATGGAAATAATTACGGGACTCTGCTGGCAATTCAATCAACCGAGCGAAATACGCTGCCGACCGGGCAATTTAAGTAAACGACTGCGTGGTCGGGATCATCACGAGTTCTGGAACACGGGCACGTGCTGGTAGGCTGATCACCATTAATGCGGCGGCCGCTAGATCTTCCGGCTGAAGGATTCTTGCTCGATGTTCGGCCGAAACAGGCACAGGACGCTCATCCAGAATGGGCGTCTCGACTTCGCCCGGATAAATCGACGTCAGTCGGATTCCGTTTTGACTCTCTTCCTCACCGACAGTCAGACTGAGTGCCGACATCGCAAACTTAGAAGCGTTATAGGCAACTCCGCCAAGCAGACCAGCTCGAATCCCGGCCACCGAACTAATATTTACGATGACGCCGTCCAGCTTCTCCCGCATCTGCGGCAGGGCCTCACGGATGCAGTTGTAGGCTCCGGTCGCGTTGATCTGGAGCAGTTTGTCCCAGTCTGCTGGATCGAGATCAGCCATTGATCGTTTGGCGATATTGATGCCGGCACTGTTAACCAGAATGTCAACGCTGCCCAGTTCTTCGCGTGCCCAGCTAAACAGAGCGGCGACGTCCTCGCGATTTCCAACGTCGCTGGCTCGGAAGATGATCTCCTGCGGCGAGCTATCGACGACTTCCTGAAGTCTCGATTCGCGACGACCTGTAATGGCGACACGGCAGCCGTTCTCAGCCAGAGTCCTGGCGATCTCGGCTCCGATTCCGCTTCCGCCTCCGGTTACTAATGCTGTTTTTCCTTCGAGTGTGCTCACGAGACGATTCTCCAGGTTGTGCTTTGCAATAAACAGAAGCCCGGCTTTTAGAGAAAACCGGGCTTCATGAGTTGTTGAACGTTCATCGAATCAATGCTGAAAGAGGAACTCCTTCGAGTTCAGAATTGCCCAGCCAACGTCTTCCAGTGCAAGCAACCGATCAGTGCTGCCAGCGATATGTTTTCGCGAAGCATTCAGTTCAGCCTCTACCGGATTTCTTGCCAGAGCCGCCAGGTAAAGAGTCGTGATGATCTGATCATCTTTCTTACCAGCTTTAACCATCTGATGAATTCGTCCATTGTCCGCTCGCAGTTTGTTATGAACGGTCGGGCCATTGATCATCTGCAGGGCCTGCGAAAGGTTCGACTCGCTTGACCGTTCACATTGGCAAGCCATCTCGCGTTGAGGCTGACCGAACACTTTCAGAAAGTAATGATCAGTCGGTGGGTCAGGAAGAGCGACGGCCCGAGTCCCCGCTGGTAATCCTTTGAAACTTTCAGCGACGTCTGTCACCTGGCAAATGGCATCGAGAAGCTGCTCAGCCGAAAGCAAACGTGGCGTGGCGTGCGAAGCGTAAATCTCGTCGTCCGCGTTGAAATCGTTCTTCTTTGAACTAAGTTGGTAAACGCGACTGCTCATGATAGTTCGAATGACCCACTTTCGACTAAAGCCATTCTTTGTGAACTGCTCAGCAAGCGAGTCAAGCAACGCTGCGTTTGATGGTGGATTTGAGTCTCTGAAGTCGTCCACAGGTTCAACAATCCCCCGGCCCATCAGGTGTCCCCAGATTCGGTTGACCGCTGCCCTGGCAAAGAATGGATTCTCTTCCGAAACCAGCCAGTCAGCAAACACTCGCCGGCGATCCTGGTCGGCGGGAACATCGACATCGCCCTTCAACAGAAGGTGAACCTTCATTGTCTGCCCGGTGCGAGGCTGCTTGATTTCACCTGACCGTGTAACGTGAATGATCTCTTCGTCCGGCTTCGCGCCTTTCTGACGGCCGATCCGAGTGAACGCCGCGGCGATACCGTAGTAGTTGTCCTGCGACCATTTTTCGAATGGGTGGTTGTGACACTTCGCACATTGAATCCGGATGCCCAGGAATAGCTGGGCGGTGGTTTCGGTAGCATCATTGGGGTCACGACTCGCTCGCCAGTAACTGGCTGCCGGATTCTCGAAAACACTACCGCTGGCAGTTAAAAGTTCATGAGCCAGTTCATTGATCCCCTTGTCCGTGCGAATCCCGTCATACACCCAACGCTGAAATTTGTGAACTCCAGTCGCTGTCAGCTTCTTACTGTTTGATCTAAGAATGTCGCTCCACTTAAGCGTCCAGAATTCAGCGAAGTCATCGTCCTCAAGCAGTGAATCAACCAGCTTTGCTCGTCGCTCACCAGCTTTGCCTGCCAGGAACGCCTGCGTTTCGTCGATTCGCGGCAATCGACCGGTCAAATCAAGATACGCTCGCCGCAGAAACTCTTCGTCGGAGCAGATGTCTGAAGGCAGAATCTGAAGCTGCTTCAATTTGGCAAAACTGTGAGTGTCGACAAAGTTATTTTCGGGAGGATCACTCCACTTAAAACCCGGTACTTCTTCGAGGAAAGTCACATCAGCCGTGGCCATCCTGTCCAGGTAACGAGCGAGAATAGCCGTTTCTCCTCGTCCGGTTTTCTCGACAAGTCCGTCTTTATCAACGCTGCCTACCGACTCGTTTGATGACGTGAACACAGTCAATGCCGTCAAGTCACGAACTGTGCCATCGCTGAAATAGCCATTGACGGAAAGTTGCTGTCGGTCAGACGCGTCTCGCAATACTCGTTTTTTTGGCAGAATTTCAATGCGTGACAGCGCTGGAGTTTCCGGTTTGTCGAGCTGCAAGCCTTCGCCGATCCAGTTATGAAGCACCCGCCACGCTGGACCACCTTTGGTCAATCGACGACCACCGCCATGAGCCACTTCCATCAGCGGCTTCTGTAGAAGCAGGCTTTCGCCAGGTTGCAGTGAATTAGTCCGCCGACCAAAGAATTCTGATCGAAGCGTCAGAATGTCGAGTGGCGGATCGAACGCTCTGAGTGACAATCGGAAACCACCCTTCCCTGAGGGCGATCCGTGACACGCTCCCATGTTGCAACCAGCTTTACTGAGCGCGGCCAGTGTTTCGTTCTTAAAACTAACCGGATGCGGAGTAGACGTTCCCTTAACGACAACATCGATCGCAATTGTCTGTTTGCCGAGTTGGCAAGCGATCTTTGCCGCACCGTCACCAACGGGTTTCGCGATGGAACCGTCCAGAGTCACGACTTTCAAATTCGAGGAAGTAAACTTTGCAAGATGCGTGACGTCGCGGACCTCGTCGCCAAACTGTCCGGTGACGACAATCTGCTTTTGAGACCGCACGCCGGACAGCTCGAACGTCGCAGACTCGGTCGTCAGTTTCGTTGGTTCGTCAGCGGCTGAGACCACAGCAGGGCGCGTCAGGCAAGCCATACTCGCAGCGACGGCAACCAGCTTCAAAATATTGGTACGACGCATTTTAATGCCTCTCCGAAAGAACACAGGAGTTCCCTGCCTATTCAATAGTAAGTGCAACGTTGGTTGAAACTGCTGAAACCTTCACTTTTCCAACTGTCACTTCAGCTTTCACGCTTAGATTCTTGATCGTTCCTTTGGCCGCATCCGCCGCCGCGACGAGCGTTACTTCGGTGTCGCTCTTATCCGCAGATATTTTTGCCGCTGCCACCGTGACACCTTTCGGCAGATTCTGAAAGGTCAGTGTGACTTCCCCCTTTAGTGCCGGGTTTCTCTGCACCGTCACTTTAGCTTTCAGCTCGGCGCCGGCCGCCAGTTTGTCGGCTGCTGGCGACAAGCCCAGCGTCATCGGAGCCTGGAGACGCAGCGTAATTCCCGGCACTGATTGAACAACGGTCGTTTTCCCTTGCTTGATCGTTCCGGTCATGACCGCGGTGAAGTCCCCGAGCGGAGCTTTGTCGGTCGCGGTAAACGTAATAACGGCTTCTTTCTGCCCTTTGGCAATGGGTTTGACAGTGGCGGTCACGTTGCCCGGAAGTCCGCCCTTCTTGGCATCAGGTGTAATCGCCAATGTGACGGCCTCGTCGAATCCTTTGTCGCGATCAACGAGCACTTTCACGGTCGCCGAGAGGCTCTTTCCAAAAATAACTTCGCCTGTCTCTGGTCGAAGTCGAATTTGTGGTTTGGGAGCGACACCAACCGCGACCTGTCCGTCCAGGTTCTGCGGTCCCCACGGCAGTGCGTTGAACTTTGCCTTCATCGCGTCTTCCGTCCGAGCCGTCACTTCGAATTCTTCAGCACCGTTCTTGCCGCGGCCAACAATTTGCACAGGGACAAACGTGCCCGCTGCCGTTTCTGCTCCGCTACTGATTGTCAGAACGACCGATTTGATTCCGGGGCCAGCAATTGTCGGATTACTAATAACTCCTGCCGGGAGATTGGTAGCCGCGACCTGGATCGGGCCGTTGTAACCTCGGCGTACGACATTGACTGTCACCATCGCTGTCGAGCCGGCACCAACATTGACGGTGTCAGCGGCCACCGTGAGATCGAACGTTAGCGTAATTGGTTGCGTTTCGACGCGGTAAGCAAAGGCGGTTCCGCCACGACGATGAAGTTCTTCGACCGCCAGCGTGTAATCACCATCAGCCGGAAACGTGTAGTCAAAGAATGCGTCGCCAACTCCAAAGTCTTCTTTGGTCGCGACCTGTCCACCGTCAGCTTTGAGCAGTCGAAGATACGCTGACATCGGTGACCCCTGACGGCGAGTCACTGCGTTGAATCGAAACTTCTGCCCCTTCTTTGCGGCGAAGGTGAAGTGGTCAACGTCTCCCGGCGTTTCAATACGACCGTTCAGTGAATGGCCAAGTTCAACTTTCGTTCCCTTGGCGAGTTCATTGTTTGGTTCAGTTTCAACGGCGACCGGCCCATCTTCAACCCTCAACATCCCAAAGCCACTGCTCTTCCCGTTGGAACGTCGAGCGGCAACATTCACCCAGTTGATGTCGGGCTCGGATGGCGTTCGCACTTCAACCGACTCCACCCCGTCTGTGTCAGGACCGACGAACGTGACCTTTGCTACTGAACCCCTCGTCACGCCCATCGGGTAAGGACTGGACAAGCACGGAAAATCGCCGACTCGCAACCGGTAGAAATGCCCTGCTCCGCCCTTGTAGGCGATGTCGCGAACTTCGATCACGTATTCGCCAGCGTTAGCAAACGTGTAGTGCAACCGAGCATCACCTCGAAGCCCCGGCTCATCGTCACTGTAAATCAGTTCCCGTCCGTTTGCGTCGAGAATCCTCAGCAGCGGGTCAAGCGCCGAGCCCAATCGCCTGGCCACAACTTCGAATGAAAGTTTCTGACCAGCCGCCACTTTGATTCGGTAATAGTTCCTGGAAAGGTTGGCCATCGTTCCGTCAACTGCCGTTAACAAAGCGAGCTCCTGAGCCTTATCGATCGTTGTATTTCCCGCCGCCGCAACAGACGGCAGGTCGTCAACCATGATCAGTTTGAGAGACGACACGCCGCTCGGACCGGCAACCCTTAATCCGTGAATTCCCACGGGAACATTAGCCGGAACGTTCAATCGCCAGGTAACTTCGGCAGCATTCTTGCCATTATCTTTGACGTCGGGTGTCAGTTGAGCAGCGGCTCCAAACTGCGTCCAGAGTTTCGATGCTCCCGCCAGACCGCTTCCGCGGACTTTGACGTCGATCTGCTGCCCGGGAGCCACCGCTTGAGGCGTGGTGGTCGTCACTACCGGAGCGGCGTGAATCGAGCTGGTTGCGGAGCACATTCCGGCAGCGCCAAACAAAGCGGCCAGACAAACTCTGAGCCTCGAGTTGATCATCGAGAAACTCCGGGGTGGGCGATCATGTGGTGGGCAAAAAACCAAAGCGGTTCAACACGGCGGCAGGAAGACAAACCTAATTTAGATTTACTGATGTGTCATCATACGCATCCCGCAAAGAGACCGTCAAAGCCAAAGCCAGATCCATCACCGATGTTCACTCGCCAAGCCCGTACCGGACGATGCACCACAGCGCGGAGAATCCGTCTCGCCAACCGATCTTCTTGCCTTGTTCATACGTCCGGCCTGAATAACTGCATGACATCTCGTAGATGCGGTAGCCCCTTCGAGCGATTCGTGAAGTGAACTCGGGTTCAAAACCGAAACGGTCCTGTTTAAGCAGTGGCGCGATCTCGTCGATGACTTCCCGGCGGCAAACTTTGTAACACGTCTCCATATCCGTGAGATTCAGATTGGTGAAGCAGTTGGACATCGTTGTGAGAAATCGGTTGCCGAGGTAATGCCAGAAGTAGAGCACTCGGTGAGGCTGATCGCCAAGGAAGCGGCTCCCGAAAACGACGTCCGCTTTACCTTCGACGATTGGATGCAAAAGCCGCGGATATTCCGAAGGGTCGTACTCCAGATCCGCGTCCTGAATGATGACCAGATCACCTTGCACAGCTCCAAAGCCCGTACGGACGGCTGCTCCCTTGCCCTGGTTCTTCTCGTGATAGACGAACGTCATTCGGTTGTTCGGCAGCGAATCATCATCCGCAGGCGATTCGAGACTGGCTCGTTGTTCGTCTTCCATCTGCTTGAGCAGGTCGCGAGTTCCGTCCTTGCTGCAGTCGTCGACCAGGACGATCTCTTTTCGAATCGGAACCTGCTTCACTCGATCAAGCAATCCCTGCAGAGTCTCCCGCTCGTTGTAGATGGGAATAACCACCGAAAGCAGCAGCTCATTCGGAATCATATACAAGCCGAGCTGCCGACACGCCGCGTCGCCAAGCGTCTTTCGCAACGAGTCATACCACTCTTGAGAATGCGGCAGGAGCTCGTTCGATAACTTATCGACCGATTGAGAATCAGAGTCCGACATCAGCACCTCAGAAACATAACAGTATCGCGAAAACGGCAAAGTATATCGTCGCAGAACGTTGCACAGAAGCACTCTCGGTCTGCCAGAACTCGATTTGACCGCGACGTGCTCCGCAAAGTGATCAGCTCGACATTTGCCGCAAGCCTGGAAAATACTGCCCAATCGGATTTTTGCGATTGACTGACGATACATGACTGAGCATCGATCGACTTGCAATCTATCGCTGTTATCGATGGTTTGAACCCGGAACTGATGCGAGGCAGTCTCGAATCTGGTGGTGGTGTCGGACAGTTCGAAGTACGGCTACCTCATTCAGCAGCCGGAAATTCGCATGAATGAACAATCCAGGATCGCTCAGGAAATGTCCGCACCGCTTCGAGAGCTACTGACAGTGTGACGAAACTCTCAAGCTGCTTTGTTAGCTGGATCAGAGACCGCAGCGTGACCTGGTTCTTTCACACTGACACCTGTCGGCTGGCGGTCGTAGCCGTATTGGCGAAGCTTGTGCCCGGCGAGCAACCAGGTGAGACGTTTCTGACTCGACGTGAGTTGATCAGCCCAGGCCATGTCGCTGCGGAGTTTGATCGGACCTGCCGTGCGGACTCGGTTGCCAGCGTAAAGATGTCCAGGAGCCATCGGAGCGCCGGACAATAGCCGGTCAGCGATGGATGAATAATTCAGCCCCGCGACTTCCCCGATCTCTTTCAGCGTTCGTTCCGGAGTTGAAACAAAGTCTTCGTAATGGATGCACGTTGACGGCCGGTCGGGAAACGCCTTCCGAACCTGCTCACTGAGAAAGTTCATGAACAGCCAGTAACCGGCGGAAATATGAATTGGCCTGGGCTTGATATCCTGCGGAACTCCGCCTTCTTTTGATTTGGCAAACGGTTTCATCCGTGACCACGCAACACCGCGAGCATCGCGCACCAGGTGAACCAGACTGACGTCGAGCCCCGGAGTCAGGCAAAGCAGTTTCGCTCGCAGCGTATTCTTCGATGACTCAATGATGACTCGCTTGCCCGTGGCTTCCGCGATCGCCTGATACGTGGCGTGCGTCTGATTCAGGCATTCGGCGAAATCTGGATCAGGGTTTCCCGCACGAAGCCTGTGCCACTCTGGAATCGCAAACCTTTGAACTCGAGTGAACTTCGTCATGAGTCGCTCGTGTTCAGTGATCGACGCCCGGCCGGTTAGTTCTGACCAGCGATTGCGTACCGACTTCCAGATGTCGCAGGCGTCGCGA